>Ga0182736_1000286_pt1 | contig 89156 bp, 73 predicted proteins | sample eDN5th30CKraftBY_FD_128882 | JGI IMG/M metagenome (GOLD analysis project Ga0182736, IMG submission 128882) | Enriched backyard soil microbial communities from Emeryville, California, USA - eDNA 5th pass 30_C Kraft BY (version 2) (version 2) | ecosystem: Environmental > Terrestrial > Soil >... | reverse complement strand
TATCCCATAGAATAGGTAACTTGGCACGACAATAAAAGTGAGCTTATGCCAAATGGAAACGAAAAACCTGAGTTCTGGGAAAAAAAATTTGTAGAGAAGCAGGAAATGTGGGGTTTTGAACCATCCAATTCTGCGATATTAACGAAGGATTTTTTCTTAAAAAATTCAGTTAAAAACATTCTTATTCCTGGAATCGGCTATGGCCGGAATGCGCAAATTTTCAGCGAGAGCGGGATTGCGGTAACCGGAATTGAAATATCAAAAACTGCCATAGAAATAGCAAGAAAACATTATGGAACGAAGATGACTATTTATCAGGGTTCCGTTACTGACATGCCTTTTGACAATACCCTATTTGATGGTATATTTTGCTATGCTTTAATTCATTTGCTGAACAGCAATGAGCGAGAGAAACTGATTCGAGACTGTTACAATCAGCTGACAGCAAATGGCTACATGGTATTTGGGTTTATTTCAAAAGATGCTCCTACCTATGGCAAAGGCCAATTCATCAGCAAGGATCGCTACGAAATATTCGATGGCGTTAAAATGTTCTTTTATGATAGAGCATCTATAAACGCCGAGTTTAGTAGCTTTGGCTTGTTTGAAATTACTGAAGTTAGCGAGAATTATCCTTTTTTTCTAGTTAAGTGCAAAAAGAACTGACTCAAATACAATCTGAAAAGCACTTTGCAAACTATTCTTTATCAAGTGCAAAAGTATTGGGATTATCCTTCATTGAATTCATCGGATGGCGGCCTCCAGCACAAACAGGGAATTACTATTTTGAGAATTGTTTTCCTGACTATACCATTATTTTTTAATCGCTATTTTTGGGAACCAAAATAGAAAAAATGGATAGTATAGTATCAAGAAAAGCATTATTGAATGATTTGCCGATATTAGAGGATTTTCTACAGCTGCTGGTGGAGGCCGAACGACCCTTTGACGAAACCATTGGGGCGGGAAAGATTATTTATTATGATATCCGCGAATTGATAATGAATGATGATGCGGAGGTTCTGGTATTGGAAGAAGAAGGCCGCATTATAGGCTGCGGCTATGCGCAAATCAAAATAGCGAAACCTTATTTAAGACATCAACAATATGCTCACTTGGGATTTATGTTTGTTGTACCGGAATATCGGGGAAAGGGATTGAATCAACGATTGATTGCCAACCTTAAAAGCTGGGCCCTATCGAAAGGGATCGGAGAGGTTCGGCTTGAAGTTTACTCGGAAAATACCTCGGCGATAAAAGCCTATGAAAAAGCTGGTTTCAAAAAACTGCTCACCACTATGCGTTACGAAATACAGGAATGATAGAACTAACTTGAATGGCCTTTATAATAAAAGGAATTAATAGCAGTACATTCTACTTGGAAAAAATTAAAGCCATGCACTTCGCGGTGCATGGCTGATATACGCATCAAGCTTAATGCTCCGATTATTTTTTCAACTGCCTATCCATAAATTTCTGATCATTCTCATCCGAATCTTTGTATTTCTCCCGCAATTCAGCAAGTTTCTTATGCATATTTTCTCTCACTGTTGCGTAAGCATCATCATCGTATACATTATGAAGCTCTTGCGGATCTTCTTGTAAATCATAGAGTTCCCACTCATCTATATCATAATAAAAATGAATGAGCTTATAGCGATCTGTCCGTATACCGTAATGCCTTTTGACCATATGAATAGATGGATATTCATAATAGGTATAATACACGGCATCACGCCACTTTTTGTCTTTTTGGCTTACGAGTTTTCTGAAAGACTCCCCCTGCATATCCTCCGGGATTTTTACCCCGGCATAATCTAATAGTGTTGGTGCAAAATCTAAATTTTGCACCAAAGCATCGGTTGTTGTTCCTGCAGGGATTTCGGCAGGGTAACGGATCAGCAAGGGCGTACGTAAAGACTCTTCGTACATAAAGCGCTTATCAAACCAGCCATGCTCTCCTAAATAGAAACCTTGATCGGATGTGTACACAATGATTGTATTTTCATCCAAGCCATTTGCTTGGAGAAAATCGAGCAATTGCCCAACGCCATCGTCTATTGCGGCAACGGTACCCAGATAATCTTGCATATAGCGTTGATAACGCCACCGCATGAGCTCTTCGGTTGTCATAGAAGGATATTTCTTTTTGAAATCTTCCATGATAGGATTGTAAACCGCATCCCAGGCAGCACGCTCTTCGGGCGTCATTCGTCCTAAATTATTATTATAGGCCGTTTTATCCCAGTTAAGGTATTCTTTTATACCCAATTCATCCATCAGTGCAGGTGGGATTTTATTGTCGCCAGCCCAATTCATATGCTTCAGGATATTCATCTCGGCACTTTTCGCTGCCGTACCGCGCCCTTCATAATTATCAAACAAGGTACTCGGTTCTTTCACCTTTTTACTCGTATAGGCTTTAATATGGCGTAGTGCTGGCAGCCACTCTCGGTGAGGTGCTTTCTGATGATATAACAAGCAAAAAGGTTTTGCCGGATCGCGATGTTTGATCCAGTTTAATGCCATATCTGTAGTTAAATCGGTTACATAGCCCTGAACTTGCTGCTTTTTTCCGTTGATGATGAAATTTGGATTATAATATTCGCCTTGATCGATGAGCACGGCCGAATAATCAAAACCTTGAGGTAAACCATCCATGTGTATTTTTCCGATAAGGGCTGTTTGGTAACCGCCCTTTTGCAATTCTTTTGCAAAATTATCCTGATTCCAGTCAAACCGGGCCATATTATCTACCTTTCCGTTGATAAAGCTGTGTTTCCCGGTTAATAACACGGCCCTGCTGGGTGCACAAAGGGAATTAGTTACGGTAGCCCTTGAAAACAGTACACCTTCTTTTGCTAAACGATCAATATTAGGTGTATTATTTAGGCCATAACCATAAGCGCTAATTGCCTGATAGGCATGATCATCGCTCATGATATATACGATATTGGGTCTCTTGGTTGTTGATTTAACCGACTGCCCAAAGGAAAAACCACCGGGAAGCCATATAAGCTGAAAGATTAAGCCGAAAGAAAATATCCTATTTTTCATCTAAGTAAAATTGTTTTTCAATGGTGATGAAGCCCTGCCTGCGGTAGGCAGGACTTCATCTTACATTCCTTTTATTTACAATACTAAAATAGCATTAATTTGAGATTTATTGTTCATTAACTTCGGCCAACCAATGTTCATATTGATCTTTCAGCTTTGTAACTACTTTTGGATAGCGTTTAGACAGATTGTTCTTTTCGGAAGGGTCTTCACGGAGGTTAACGAGAAAAAAGCTATCATCATCAAGCTCTTGCTTTTTTGCCTGCGTAGGATTGTGCAGCAATTTCCAATCTCCTTGCCGGATAGCCCACTGCGGATTATCCCGACCACCGCCGCTCTTCCAATAAAAAGTATCATGAGGAGAGGGATGTTGCTCTTCTTTAATCACTCTTGCCAAACTTTTGCCATCAATTTTACGATCTGGCAGCGCTATAGCACAGTATTCTGCTAGGGTTGGAAACCAATCGATATTAGCAGCAAGCTGGTTACGTACTTTATTTTCGGGGATATGGCCTGGCCAGCTGATTATCGCGGGTACCCTAACACCACCTTCAAATAGGCTAAATTTTGAACCCCGGTATATACCGGCAGAGCCGCCGCCACCAAAAGTACGTTCTTCTTCGGAGAAGCCTTGGTCAGACTGAAAAATTACGATTGTATTGTCTGCAAGGCCCAATGTTTTCAGTTTGTTTAAGAGTAAACCAATTTTTTCGTCCATAGTTGAAATAAAGGCGGCATATTTATCTCTCGGAGAGCTAACTCCCTTTTCTTTATAATAATCAAGCCATTTTTTCTCGCCTTGTAAGGGATAATGCGGCAGATTAATAGCAAAATATAGGAAGAAGGGTTTTTCTTTATTCTGATCCATAAACGTGGAGGCCTCATCTACCATCAGATCAGGAAAATATCTCCCCGGCTCATAAATCTCTTTACCGTTGCGCCAAAGATCATGTCTGTTCGGTCCGGCCCAATAGAAAAAATGGGAGTAGTTATCTATACATCCGCCCATAAACCCGAAGGAATAGTCGAAACCTTGTGCATTCGGCATCGTTTCAGGCGTATACCCTACATGCCATTTTCCGATATGTCCCGTTGCATAACCGGCATCTTTAAACAATTCTCCCAAGGTATATTGTGCGCTAGGCATACCTTCATCGCCCTCTTGAGAGGAAGCCATATTAGGCAAGCCTGCTCTTTGCGGATATCGGCCGGTAAGCACCGATGCCCTAGAGGGCGAACATATGGGGGAAGCAGAGTAAAATTGTGTAAACCGAACACCGCTATGGGCCAAACTATCTAATGCCGGTGTGTATAAATCTTTGGAGCCGTATGTTCCTAAATCTGCCCAGCCTTGATCGTCAGAATAGATCAGGATAACGTTAGGCTTTTTATTTGCCGACTGTGTTTGCGCTTTTAAGCCTATAAAGCAGCATGCAAGTAGCATGGTGTAAATTGTTTGTTGTTTCATCATTTTATAATAGATTAATACCAATTAGGATTCTGTTCAAGGTTTGGATTCAACTGGATCTGATCGGCCGGAATAGGCCAAAGATAATCACGGTCTTTATCGAAAGTTCTCCGACTGGCCACTTCTCCTTTATAATTGAATACCGGCCCGTTGTTAACTTCTTCAGCAATATGCCAGCGTTTAATATCTGAATAGTAAATACCTTCAAAAGCTAACTCAACACGTCTTTCGTTTCTGATTACGATACGCATTTCATCCTGGTTTAAGTCTGGCTTTATAACCGGCATTTGTACCGATGGCCGCTGACGGATTTGGTTTAGGGCTTCGTAGACTGATGCATCAGGGCCTGATGACTCATTCTGCGCTTCGGCGTACGTTAACAAAACTTCTGCATACCGAATTAATATCGGATTGATTTCGGATGAATTGGGACTGACAATTGCCTTCGCTTCATTATCGGTATAAATGGTATATTTTTTCAAGCCAAACCCTGTTGTAACCACTTGGCTTGGTTGTGTTAACTGTCCATTGTACATATAACCAATACAATTAACCGTTTGCAGCAGACGTGGATCCCTATTTTCATAAGGCCGGGCCGGGTTAAAGGACAACGATACATCGATGCTTTCGCCATCCGTCATCAAATAACTATCCACCAGACTTTTCAGCGGTGCAGGCCTGTTCAGCTGAAAGATCATGTGATCAAAGTCATGGGGAAAACGAGGAAGTTGGTACTCTACATTAAAGATTACCTCCGGATTGTGTTCGTTTTCCAGAAGGAATAAACCTCGGTAATCACCAAACAAGCTATAAACATCCAAATCCATCACTTTTTGAGCTTGCTCAGCTGCTTCGGCCCAGCGTTCATTGTATAAAAGTACCCTGGCACTCAAAGCTAATGCTGCCCCCTTAGTCGCGCGTCCCTGATCGCTTGCTGCCGAATAACTCTTCGGCAGGGCTTCAGCAGCTTCCGAAAGATCTCGTAATACCTGTTCAACTACTTCCTCTTTAGAATTTCGGGGCAATAAAGACTGGGTTGCCGGATCAGGCGCAGTCAAAATCAAGGGCACCCCACCGAAACAGTCTACCAGATAAAAATAATACAGGGCACGAAGAAATTTCGCCTCGCCCGAAGCCCTTGCCTTTAAATCGGCATCCATATCCACGACAGGTATTTTATCAAGAAAGGCATTAACCCTTCCAATACCCCGGTAAGCAACTTCCCATCGATTCGTTATCAAACCGGTTAAAGAGTTATGCACACCACGTGCAATGGCATCGGTACCGTTGGATTCATTATAGGCTAAACCATTCGGTGTAATCATATCTGTTTCGAGAAACCAATTAACACCTGCGCCGCCTTGCAATATCCGGTAACATCCCGTTAATGCGGACATTGCCTCATCTTGATTCTTCCAAAAGGTGTCTTCACTATATTGATCACTGGGGTTAATTGTTAAATCGTTTTCACATCCTATCCATAAGATGTAAACCAAGATTATTATGCAAATTTTATATATCGATTTCATCTTTTTTCACATTAAAAAGTTAGGTTTATTCCCGCAGTATATGTCTTCACCGTAGGATATTCATAAAAAGTAGAACCATCTAGATTTTTCTCCGGATCAAAGTCTTTCATACTACTGAACGTAAACAGATTTTGTGCGTTCAAAAACAGACGGAACTTACTTAAACCGAGTTTATTAATCCATGTTGTCGGAAAATCATATGCCAATTGCAGATTCTTAAGTCGCAGGTAAGCCGCATTTCGAAGCCAAAAATCGGAACTACGGAAATTCTCTGTCTCGCTTCCTTCGAAGGTGGTTAATATGGGTAGCCTCGCACCAGGATTTTCTGGGGTCCAGGAGTCGGTTACCCAATCTTGTGGTACTGATGTGCCGAACCAAAAAGGCATAGCACCGATATTTTCGGCATAGGTATATACGTTACCAACCCCCTGGAAAAAACTATTTAGAGAGAAGCTCCGATAGTTAAAATTGAGGTTAAACTGATACGTTAATTTAGGAATATTTGATCCGGCAATCTGCCGATCGGATTCGGAAATAAAATTATCTCCGTTTGCATCCTGGTACTTTAAATACCCTGGCTTAGTATTATTGGTTTGAGAAGGACTGTTGGCAATCTCTTCATCAGACTGGAAAATCCCACTTGCGTGGATGAGGTAATAAGAATTGATTGGATATCCTTCTGTAATAATCTTTCTGCCGCTGTAAATCACCTGTCCTCCTAGATCAACCACTTTGTTTTTTACGTAGGTCACACTTCCATTGAGCTGCATCCCTAGCCCACCAAACTGATGCTGATATCCCAGCACTAACTCCACCCCATTGTTATCAACTGTACCTATGTTCTGAATCGGTCCCCCCAAGGCACCTACCTGTTGTGGAAGTATTACCGCTTGCAGAATATCCGTTGTACGTTTCCGAAAGGCTTCCATTGTTAATGACACCTTGTTATTGAATAATGAAGCATCTATACCAATGTTGGCCATAGTCGTAGTTTCCCAAGTGATGTTGGGGTCATTATAATTGGTAACGGCTGCACCGGAGGAAACATTTGAACCAAAGGGATAATCTGCGCCCAGACTGATGAGATTAACATAGCGGAATAGATCGATACGTTCATTTCCCAATTCGCCGTAAGACGCACGCAGTTTTAATTCATTCACCCAGTTTACATCGCGGAGAAAGGGCTCGGTATTCAGGCGCCATCCAGCAGAAAAAGAGGGAAAGAACCCCCATTGGTTTCCTTTTGCAAAGCGTGAAGAACCATCGTATCGAAAATTAGCCTCTACTAGATATTTTTCTTTGTAATTGTAGTTTAGTCGTCCAAAGTAGGAAATCATCTTCGCCGCCGTTGACGTACCGCCTACAACGGGATTAGCGGATCCTGCATTAAGCTCATAAAGGTCATTGCCAAGGTACCCTTCATTTTGGGCATAGAAATTTCCATCCGAAAAATGTTCACGGCTATAGCCCAATAAAGCACTTACCTGATGTTTCTCGGCAAATAACTGGTTCCAGTTGAGTGTCTGAAAAAGGGTTGTATTTAGCGCTCCTGAGCTGGTTTTTCTTAAACCACGGTTCGCGGGATTTCCACCATCATAAGGCACACGTTGGGCTTCACCTGTTTTTACCTGATAAACATATATATCGGGCACAAATTTGGTTACCTGATCATCTCCTTTATTAACCGCGCCATTGATCTTATAGGTAATATGAAAAGGTAACTCGTATTCGGCAAATATATTAACCAGACCTTGTTGCTCCTTCGTGTTATTTTCGCCTTCATTGGCTAACACCAACGGGTTGCGATAGATGTTGTGTCCCGGCGTTCTAATAAATGTATTTGCATAACGTCCATCAGGCAAATATGTTGGATGGAAAGCCTGCGCCTTAAATGTCATCTCCATTAGATTAGCCACACCAGCGGTAGGTCCGTTAATATCTTTATAGTTAATGTTCAATACCCCCCCAACTTTAAGACGATCGCTTATCTGCGCTTGTGTATTATAATTTAAGCTATAACGCTTTGCGTCTGTGCCCATCACGGCGCCTTTCTGATTTAGGTAATTAAGAGAAAGCAAATGTGTCAACTTTTCGGATCCGCCTGAAAACTGGATACCGTGGTTTTGAACTGCACCTCTACCGAATATTATTTTAAACCAGTCGTTATTAGGATACACAGCCGGATCAGTACGCATGCCGGCTTCGTACTCCTGAATCAGTTCTTCTGAATAATCTACTGTAGCGCGCCCTTCATTGATCTGCGCTTGATTACGCAGACGCATAAACTCGATAGGATCTTTCACAAAATCGGGCAGATAATTTGCCTCCTGAAAACCGAAATAATTGGAATAATTAACCTGAAAAGAGCCTGCGGCACCACTTTTTGTTGTAATTAAGATTACCCCGTTAGCCGCTCTGGAACCATATATAGCTGCTGAGGCGGCATCTTTCAATACGGTAATACTAGCAATATCGGAAGGATTCACATTATCCATTGGAAACTCAACGCCATTTACCAACACCAAGGGATTGTTGTTATTTAAAGTTCCCTGCCCTCTTACTCGTACGGTAGCCACATCCCGACCCGGCTGCCCGCCAGGCTGGTTGACATATACGCCCTCTACTCCTTGAAGCATTTGTGAAGCATTGGTTACTGGCGCATTTTCCTGTTTTCTTAAATCGACTGTTGATACAGCGCCTGTGAGATTGGCTTTTTTTGCCGTACCGTAACCGATGACCACCACTTGGTCTAGTTGTGCTAAATCCGGAGTTAAATTAATCTTCAAGTCGGCTGCTTCACCTATTGGGATTTCTTTTACCATATAGCCGACATAGGTGACCAGTAAGCTAGCGCCAGCAGCACCATTTGGTATCCGAATTGTAAACTTACCATCGGTATCACTTGAAGCGCTTATACTTGTACCTTTTAGGTTAATATTGGCACCAGCGAGAGGTAAGTTCTTCTCATCCAAAATAATTCCCTTGAGGATATGTTCGTTTTGTTGACTAGCGGCATTTGCACTTTTCTCTTTCCGTAATACAATAACGTCACCAAAGATCTTATAGTGAAGATCTAAGCCCTGTAGAAGCAAATTAAGCGTCTTATCAATGGAAGCCTCTTTCAATTGAATATCCGCTAAATATATACCCGCTAATTCTGACTTATCGTAAACAAAACGATAATTTGATTGCTTTTCTACGTTTTTCAGTAGTCCTGTCAACGTATTTTTATCGGCTTTAATCGTAATGAGTTGACTATAGCTTCTTGCACTGACGCAACTTAATGCAATCATAAGTATTAAAATCGTTATTTTCATAACACGCAGAGCTTTCTTCAAGCCATAAAAAAGCCTGATCTTAATCTTTCGATTATAATTCATATTTTTGTAATAATGGTTAATAAACTGAGTTACTTTAGTTAAACAGACCACTAATCCGGGAAGTGTTGCGAGCACTTTCCGGAAACTTGTCTTTAGCGAATTAATTAGTTCTTTATTTTTTCATATTTAAATAATTAAATGGTTTATACTTACTCATATTAAGGTTCGGTAACGATAATTTCTCTATCTTGGATTTTAAAACGAATACCTGAATAGACCAGCACATCTAATAACTGTTTCAATTCTACGTTTCTGCCGATAGACCCCGTTAACTTCTTGATTGGCACTTTACCTTCATACCGAATAGAAACATTGTACCACCTGGCGATTTGCCTCATGATATCTGCTACATCACTATCATTAAACTGGAAAAAACCATTTTTCCAGGCGACAATAGAAGAGGGGTCTGCTAGCGCACTAATTTTCAATCCGTTCCCGGAAGACAGGCTAGCCTGCTCTCCTGGTTTAAGCATTTTCTCCTCTCCTTCGGTTTCTATTTTAACAGAGCCTTCAAGTAATGTGGTTACTATTTGCTTATCATCGCTATAGGCCGACACGTTAAAGCTTGTTCCAAGTACGTTGATTTTTACTTTATCCGCAATGACTTCAAAAGGTATATGTACATTTTTACTGACTTCAAAATAAACTTCGCCACTCACTTTAATCTGCCTGAAGTCTGCGGAAAAATGTGTGGGAAAAGAAATACTGCTATTTGCATTGAGCCAAACATGGGTATCATCAGGCAATGTGACTTGATACTGCCCTCCTCGTGGTGTTTTGAGCAGGTTCCAGGTAGTATTATCTGATGTACTTTGAGCAGCATCATTTATTGAATACGTAATGATTCCGTCGTGCGTTTTCGTAAGTGCGCCGCCCTCACAGGATACGGATTCTCCTTCAGCTAAACTTTTCAGCTCTAATACTTCTCCTGTTGAAGAGATGAATGTCGCCGTATTTTCGCCAGGCTTAATGCTAGACACAGGTTTATGAAGGAGTACAGCCTCGTTTGGTGAGTTGATCTTTACTGTTGGCTGTATTTGTAAATAAACGAAAGCCCCAACAATCCCGATTGCGAGAATTGCTGCTGCAATGCGCCAATAGGATATCCATTGTGGGCTGATACGCCTCCTGATCTTATGAAAAATAAGCGCGCTTTCTTCACGATTAAACAATTGATCTCCGGCACTTTCACCCTCCCAAATTTCGGCAAGTAACTCTTCTAAAATTTCGTCTGGCACCTCTTGCAATATTGCCATTAGCTGCCGCTCTTCCAATGGATTCGTTAAGCCTTCGTAATATTTTTGCAACCAGATGCTAAGCTGCTTGTATTTGTCTTCCATGAATGCCCCTATTTTGGTCTTTAAAACTTCTATAGAAATAGACACCTAAAAGAAAAAAAAGGGGCTATGCACTTAGAAAAAAATTACCTGAATAAGAAACTGATGATTACAAAAAGCTCAAGCTTGCCTCTAAGATGTGCCAAAATTGACTGTTTAGCCAATTGCAAATATTTTTTCACGGTTTCCCGACTGATATCCATTTTCTCTGCAATCTGCTCGTATTTGTACTTTTCATGCTTGCTTAACAGGTAAACTTTTTTTTGTTGGTTTGGCAAACGATCGATTGCCTCATTTATGAGTAGCGAAAAATCTTCGGCGCCTTCTGAAGATTCTGTTATTTGGTAATCCTTTTCCCATTCAAGCTGTTTCTCAAATTTCCTTGATATATCGCGTATAGCGTTCATCGCAAGATTTCTGCTCGCAGCAAATAGATAGCGATCAAAACTTGTTATCGCAGGGAGTTGTTCTTTTCGGTTCCAGATCTTTACAAAAACATCCTGCACCAGCTCCTCGGTAAGCAACTTATCCCGTGTTAAACGATAAATAAATGCCCCTAGCTTTTCATGATGTATATTAAAAAGCTGTCTAAATGCTTTCTCATCACCTTTGGCAATCGAAAGCAACAATTCCTGCTCCTTACTTACATTCATAAGTTTACCATGTTTTGAAAATATTAGGTCTACTTTTAAGTCTTTTCAAAACAAATATGTCTTTTTTTTAACAAAGCAACAAGCCAAAAGTACGATGACCTTAATATGCTCCTATTTAATTTGGAGTTTAAGGTTAAATTCTCCGCAAAGCTCATAAGGACTCCACTGCTTCCATAGGTTAATTCTTCTTTCCATAATATGCTGTAGGCCAAGCCAAGGAAAAAGGCAAAGCTTTTCCTGCTAAAGCCCGAAAGTTTTGGTCAAGCGTGAGTTGCTCCTTGGCCTTGAATAGGGTGATGGTGTTTGTTAAGGGATCGAAATCGGCAGCATCTATATAGCCACCTGCCCAGTTAAAGGGAAAATTGGCAATCTTTTGGTTAATCTTTAACGGAGTTAACGCGGTATAAGTCTGTCCTTTTGAAGTGGCTATCACGAGCTCATCATCATGGAAGATGTATAGGGAATCTTTCATCATGAACAGTGCGTCTATTTTATGCCAATTTGCAGGCAGGTTTTTTATCATTTCGCTTAGCGGTGTCACAACAGGTTCTGGAGCATGATTGCTTTTTAAGGAAAAGCGAAATATACTGTCTCTTTTTACTAACAATAGAGTATTTCCTCGATTTAGGTTAAGCGCCGCATCGATATTTTCTAAGTTCTGCATTTTAGCAACAACAGGAAAAAGTTCTTTTAAAGGCTGTACCATCTCTTGACCGCTTTCTTTTTTAAAAAACACCAAATTATCGATCAGGATATATGCGGTATTGCCTTTTCGAAATACAGCATCGGCGGTAGGCCATAAGGCGTTGCGTATAAACTTATCATTATCGGCATAACTATAGAGAATAGATACATAGTCGACCTTATCCGCCTCCTTGGGCTGCAGATTGCCTTCTATATGGTAATAGGCTACCACATGGTCGTACCTATTCAATCGGGCGGCAACAGAAATGGCATGCCAATGGTTTGAGACGACATATACTGTATCGCCTGGCTGAATGACCCGATGCCCTTCTTTGTCTTCCAACGCACGGGAATAGACATAGTTTTGTACGGTTGTTTTAGAGCGTTCTTCTTTGAGGATAATGCCTTCGGGCACTCCCTTTTCTACCAATAAGCGTTTCATCTCCGAAGCTTCACATAAGGTAGAGCCATGCGCACCGCAGCCGCCAGAGACAATAATTTTATCAAATACGGTACCTTCTTTGTATAATTGAAAGCCTACCTCTACACGGCTACTTAGGGTTGGAAGATCGTCTGACCCTAATATCAACATGATGGATTTAGGGGTATTGCTTTGGCCAAAAACCAGCTGGACGGTTAATAGTAGGACTAGAATGGATAAGGGATGATATATTCTTTTCATCTGGGATTAATTAACGCGAGTTTATCGCTAAAATCGCAATTTTCACTATAAATGGGAATAGTTTTTATTTTTTTTTGATTTAAAAAAGATTTATAGAAGATTAATACCAAGGTTTGCGCTTATTTAAAGGTTTGGATTTGCAAATAATTTAAAAATTACTAAGTTAGTGTAAAATATTGAGCAAACCGGGTTTTAATATAGCATTCATGTTCATTTAACTTATTGGTTAAATGGATTGTTTTACTTTGTTACCTTAAATCACGGAAATAGCGCCCATACAATGAGACCTAAAAGAAGTATTTTAACGCATGAAGATTTGGCTCGGTTTGAAGCAGGCGATGAACGAACTTTTAGTAAGCTATTTGATCTATATTATGATTTGATTTTTCAAAAGGTCTTTAGGTTTTGCAATTGTAAAGAAGAAGCTGAAGAAATTACACAAGAAGCCTTTATTCAGCTATTTATACACAGAGATAAAATCAAGGATTGCGATGGTTTTTTCCCTTATCTGTATATAACAGCAAAGCGGCTTGCTATTTCTTTTTATCGGAAAAAAATAGTTAGGGAACAATATGGAGCCGAGTTGAAAAACAACTGGCAAGAAATTGGCCAGAGCTTTGAAACAACCTTAGATACCAAATACCTAAAAAGTATTCTCAGCGAAATTATAGAGGAACTTCCCCCGCAGCAACAGTTGGTATACCGGATGAATAAATTGGAAGATTATTCTTATCAAGAGATTGCCGAGAAATCTGGCCTATCCAAAAATACCGTAAGAAACCATCTTAATTTAGCTTCTAGGTTTATCCGGCTTAAATTGGGAAAAATACTTCTCTTAGCATTTTTTATCTATATAATTTGTATTTAAGCAGCGATGAAGCTTGTATAAGCTCGATTTATTAATATTTTTTTGAGCGGTAGTTCATACAGGCTTATAAAAAATATTTTTTGATTGGTACATCATCTCTTATTAAGCGTGTACTTACTAAAGGCACCTAATGAACAAAGATGAACTAGAATACCTGTTTCGGCGTTACCAAAATAGACAATGTACTCCAGCCGAATTGGATAAGCTGCGCTCATTTTTAAAAAGCGATGATGCTATCGATTTATTGGAAAATATATGGGATGACATCCAAAAAGAAAAGGATAATCCTAGCCCCGATGTGAAGTCTGATGCGGCAACTATTTACCGTAATATTCTTGAAGATCCTCGCCTTGCAAAGGAAGAAAGACCTATTTTTATAACACCGAAATGGTACCTCAATAGAACGGCATGGGCCAGCGCGGCCGCTACTGCAATACTAGTTGCTGGAATGTGGCTGTTTGTTTCCAAGCAAAAATCATTATCCCCTAATAACGTAGCGAGTATAAATAGTAAAGCACAGGCCGTTGTACCGGGGAGAGAACGGGCTAAAATCGTATTTGACGATGGGTCTTCGTTTGATCTGGAACAGGCTAGTGGCGATACTGTATTAAAAAAAGATGATTTTTTAATAGTGAAACAGAAGGACGGTTCGATTCACTATCGTTACAATACGCAATTAACTCCGCATGATCAAGCCACTTATAATACCATTATTACCCCAAAAGGTGGGGAATATCAAGTGGAGCTGCCCGATGGCTCCCGAGTATGGCTAAATGCACAGACTTCGTTACGTTATCCGGTTTATTTTAATGAAGACGTTAGGCAGGTAGAGTTGGATGGTGAAGCGTACTTTGATGTGGCCAAATACGCGAAAAGTGGAAAGCCCTTGCCTTTTATAGTACAGACCCGCGATCAGCAATTAGAGGTTTTGGGAACATCTTTTAATATCAATAGTTTCAATCATAACATTACTACCACTTTAGTGGAAGGAAAGGTTAAATTACAATCTTTAAACCTTAGCGGACAGGCGAAAATTCTTAAACCAAATGAACAGTCTGTCTATAATGAGCAAAACAAAAAGTTTACGATTAGCGAAGTAGATCCCTTATATGCTACTTCTTGGAAAAATGGAAACTTTTCATTTGACCAAGCGACTATTAAGGAGGTGATGGAAAGTATTGCCCGCTGGTATGATGTAGAGATAACATACGAGGGCGCATTTACTACGACATATTTTTCGGGAACTATTTCCAAATTTGAACAAATAGATAAACTCTTGGAAACGATTGAATTAGCAGGGGGTGTTCACTTTAAAATTCAAGGAAGGAGGATTATCGTGACGCAATAGAACCGCTTATCAGGAAATGAAAAGTTCAGGAGCGTCGTTACCGCCCCTGAATTTTGTCAGAACGACATTGGATTGAAAATAAACCTTAATGATTAATTACAGATCAATCGCATACAAATGTATAAAAAAATACTATGGGACAGGTCCGTCTATATAGATTGGATTTCAAATAAAACTTCAATTTTCGTGAAATTGTCTTTGGTTATCCCCCTACTGCTGGCCGCAACTATACAGGTAAGTGCATTTACTTATGGGCAAACCGTAACCTTAAAGAAAAGTAATATTAGCCTGACACAATTCTTGAAGGAGGTACAAAAACAAAGTGGCTATAATATCTTTTACAATGAATCGTTGCTACCCAGCGAAAAACATTTAGACGTGGCGTATAAAAGTGTAGCCTTTGAAGCGGCACTGAAGGATGTCTTGAATCGCTACCAATTGGATTATAAAATTGTTGATAAAAACATCATACTGAGCAAGCGGAAAGAAACAGCCGATCAAGCATCGGCTAAGGCGATCATTCAGCAAAAAACCATCACCGGCAGGGTTCTGGACCAGCAGGGAAACCCTTTGGAGGGGGTTACCATTACCGTGATTGGCGATGGAAACCGAACAATTACCAAGGAAAACGGTGTATTTAACCTGCAGCTCAATGCTAGTGCAACTAGCCTACGGTTTACAATGATGGGGTATACCTCAAAAGAAATCAAAGTAAACAATGAAACCAATCTCATTGTGCGGCTGGAACCTGCTATGAACGAAATTGACGAGGTCGTAGTGGTTGGTTACGGTACGCAAAAGAAAGAAAACCTAACGGGCGCCACTACCGTGGTTGACTCGAAATTATTGCAAAGCCGGCCTGCAGCCAATGTGTCATCGCTTTTGCAGGGCACCGTGCCCAATATGCAAGTTAAATTTACGACTGGCCGACCAGGTGCCTCAGGAAGTTTTAATATCCGGGGGGTTAACTCCATATCAAACAAGGCTGCGCCCCTGGTAATCATTGACGGCTTTGAGGGCGATATTAACCGCATAAACCCCAACGACGTGGAGTCGATAACCGTGCTGAAAGACGCCTCTGCAGCAGCAGTTTATGGTGCTCGGGCTTCTTATGGCGTCATTTTGGTAACCACCAAAAATGGTGATAAAAACCGTGCTTCGATTTCGTATTCCGGACAAATGTCGTGGAGTGCACCGACTACCTCGACCGACTTTGAGACCCGAGGTTATTATTCGGCCGCGATAAACGACTTATTTTTTTCACATTATGCGGGCACGCCTTATACGAACTATAACGAAGATGATTACTACCAATTGTGGATTAGACGAAACGATAAAACAGAAAATCCGGAAAGACCATGGGTAGTCGTTCAGAACAGAGATGGTAGGGATAGTTATGTGTATTATGGAAATACCGATTGGTATAATTACCTGTTCGACTCAAGCAGACCTATGCAAAGCCATAACATCAACATTAATGGAAGTTCTGAAAATATTAATTATAGCCTTTCAGGAAACTATTACGACCAGGATGGTATTTTTCGACAAAATGCCGATAATATCAAACGCTACAACCTCCGTTCGAAAGTGGATTTCAAGGTAAAGAAATGGTTAGACATTAATACCAATATCTCGTATTTTAACTCTGCATATGCTTATCCGGGCGCTGGCGGTGTGGAAAGCACCTTTAATTCGTCAGTAGGCCATGGACTTGCCAGTATTGTACCGGTAAATCCAGATGGAACTTATGTTTATCAGACCACCATCAGTAATTACAATGTGATGGATGGATATTCGGCCATGCTTAGCCAGAATCTTCATACGAATCAGGATAAAATAAGTGAATTTTCTCCTACTATTGAAGCCGTAATCAGGCCTATGAAAGGTTTGGACATCCGTTCGAGCTATCGGTTTATCCACTATAACTACCAAACGATGAACCGATCGGTCAATATTCCCTATTCGAAATATCCGGGTGAGATCCTGACCATCACATCGGGTATTGGCAACGACCGATTATATGAAATCCAAACGAACCATCAATATCAAGCCGTTAATACCTATGCTACCTATAGTAAAACGATTAATGAAGATCACGATATTAAATTGATGGCGGGATATAACTATGAAACGAAGTATTTAAAAGATATTAAAGTAGCGAGAAATGGCTTGCTGAGCACGCAGCTAAATGATTTTGAAGTGGCTACGGGCGACGTATTGGAAATTAACGGAGGGCAGAATGAATATGCCCTGTTCGGCACCTTCTATAGAGCTAATTATGCTTATAAAGATAAATACCTGTTCGAAGCAGCTGGGAGGTATGATGGCACTTCCAGGTTTGCAAAAGATAGACGTTTTGGCTTTTTCCCGTCTTTTTCTGGCGGCTGGCGCTTGGATAAGGAGGACTTTTTCAAGCAATGGGATCAACATACGCTAAATGGTATCAAGATAAGGGCTTCTTATGGATCGCTTGGCAACCAACAAGTAGGTTATTACGATTACTTGCAGACCGTAAATGCAGGCGGAACGTTAAAATATTCGTTTGGTGATGGAGCGGTTTCGCCATATGCCACGGAGAGTGCGCCAAACTCTTCATCGCTGACCTGGGAAACGGTAAACACCACCAACTTGGGCTTAGACCTGGAGTTGTTTCAGTCAAAATTAACGATTACCGGAGATATCTATCGGCGGGCAACGCTAAACATGCTCACTGCCGGAAAAACCATTCCGGCTTATTACGGTGCTGCTATCCCAAAAGAAAATGCCTCTGACCTCTTAACAAAGGGCTGGGAGCTGAGCGTAAACTGGAACCATCGTTTTGATGTGGCCGGTAAAAGCTTAAACTATTATGTGGGTATTGGTGTGGGCGACAACACCTCAAAGATTACCCGATTTGACAACCCCAATAAAAACCTAGCTAATTTCTATGAGGGACAGACACTAGGAGAGATATGGGGATACGAAGTAAACCGCTACTTCAGAACGGATGAAGAGGCGGCAAATTACGATGTCGACCAACGATCGGTCAATACCATAGAAAACACCTCGGCCATCGATCAGGGGCTGCACGCGGGTGATCTAAAATTTGAAGACTTAGATGGTGACAAGGTTATCTCCAAGGGCGATAATACTTTGGCTAATCCGGGCGACCGCAAAATCATCGGAAATTCGCTACCCCGCTATAACTTTAGTTTTAATACAGGTGGTAACTGGAATAATATCGACTTATCGATATTCGTACAAGGTGTTGGTAAACAGGATTGGTATCCCGGAACCGAGGCCATTAACTTCTGGGGACCATATTCACGACCTTATGCCACATTTATCCCGCGGGATTTTCTGAGCAAAGTGTGGAGTGAAGATAATCCCGATGCATACTTTCCGAGACCTCGAGGATACGTCGCGCTGAACAAAGACAACCGCTCGTTGGGCGTAGCCAACACCAAATATTTGCAAAACCTAATGTATGCACGTCTGAAAAATATTACGGTGGGTTATTCGTTACCCGTATCCATCGCCGCCAAGGTAGGCCTATCTCGTCTTCGCGTATATTTTAGCGGGGAAAATCTGTTAACGTTTACTAAACTTAAAAGCGACTATATCGATCCAGAGCAGGCTTCAACAGAAAACAGTTATAATATTTCGACAAGTACGGCTAAAACCTATCCTTGGGCAAAAACATTTATGTTTGGTTTAGACATCAGTCTCTAATAATTGATAATGATGAAAAAGAAAATATATACAATACCATTGTGGCTCGGTGGATATTTGTTTCTGCTTGCTTCGTGCAATCTGGACAAAACGCCTTTAGCCAACTTATCACCTGAAACTTATTTCTCCAATGAAGAGGAATTAAGATTGTACAGCAATAAATTTTATGATGATATTGTACCTACTGGTGCGGATGTTTATAACGACAATGCGGATGTAATTATCATTACCCCCCTAAGCGAAGCAGTTTCGGGGCAAAGGATAGTGCCTTCTTCCGCTAAAGAAGGAAAATGGACTTGGGAACCACTCCGAAGGATTAACTATTTACTAGCCAATTCGCATCAGACGGTTGACATTGATGTGCGAAATCAATACAATGCCCTGGCCAGATTTTTCCGAGCCTATTTCTATTTTGAAAAATTAAAACGGTTTGGTGCTGTCCCTTGGTTTAATACGGTACTGGGCTCGGATGACGAGCTACTCTTCAAACCTCGGGATTCGAGAGACTTGATTGCCGATTCAATTATGCAAGATTTGGATTTTGCCATCGCCCATTTGCCAGAGACAAAGGAGGTTTACCGCGTAAACAAATGGACAGCTTTGGCCCTAAAATCCAGAGCATCTCTATTTGAAGGAACTTTCCGAAAATACCATGAGCTATCGAACCCAGAGAAGTATTTAACACTTTGCGCTGAGGCCTCAGCGCAATTGATTGATGGGGGTGGTTATTCTTTATACAGAACGGGAACAGCACCCTATCGGGATCTGTTTGCCAATACCAAAGCCCTTGGGCAAGAAGTTATCCTTGCCAGGGATTACGATGAGGGGTTGGGCTTATTTCATAATGTGCAGAACTATGAGAATGCAAGCACCATGGGCAGGCCCGGTCTTTCTAAAACGTTTGTAAACACCTATCTCACATCCTCGGGTGGCCGGTTCACGGATTTACTGAACTACGATAAAAAAGAGTTTGTTGAAGAAATGCAAAATCGCGACCCAAGGCTATCGCAGACCATCCGTACTCCTGGTTATACCCGTATTAACAGCACAACAAAGGTGGCTCCCAATTTATCTTACACGATAACAGGTTATCATCTAACCAAATATGCCATGGAGCAGAGCTATGATGCCAGTGGAAAGAGCATCTCGGATATTCCGATTTTCAGGATTGCAGAAACTTATCTGAATTTTGTGGAAGCAAAAGCCGAACTGGGCTCATTAACGCAGGCAGATCTAGATAAGTCATTAAACTTATTACGGGCCAGGGTGGGTATGCCTAAACTGGATCTCGCTTCGGCGAATGCAAACCCCGACCCCTATTTAAGTGATGCAGAGACGGGATATCCCAATGTAACGGGAGCAAATAAGGGCGTAATCTTGGAGACTAGAAGGGAACGTGGTGTCGAACTGGTGATGGAAGGATTCCGGTACTACGATGTGATGCGTTGGAAAGCAGGAAAACGTTTTGAAAAACCTTTCCTAGGAATGTATTTCAGGGGCTTAGGCAATTATGATCTGGATAATAATGGTACTATCGATGTTTGTTTGTATGAAGGCACTAAACCGAATTCATCCGCCAGCCTTTTCCTCGAAGTAGGAAAAGATATTGTTTTATCAGATGGTAATAAAGGAAATATTCTTGCCCATGGTAATATTAATCGAGTTTTCCGGGAAGATAGAGACTACCTATACCCTGTCCCTTCGGAAGAAATTAATTTGTCTAACGGTGTTTTAAAACAAAACCCTAATTGGTAATCGTCATGAACAAGTACAAAATTTTTAACTACCTATTATTTTTTATTCTATTATCGGGGACGGGTTGCAGCAAAATCTTTTTGGATAATTCGGGGTATGGAAATCTGCTTCCAGCGGTTGAAGAACCACAACCTCCGCTGACATCCGAAACCTTAAAGGATAAGGATGGGTGGGTGATCGACACATTGGGCAATGGCCTGATTCACTATCAGTTTGCAAAATATGTGCAAACACAAACGGCCAATCAGTTTGTGAATGTGGTGGAAGTGGATCTGAACAATCCGGAATATGAATTAGAATTTGTTTCATTGCCCGCTCAAGATACCTTATCGTCGGTAGCGATGAACCGCGACGCAATCATTGGTATCAATGGTACTTATGAAATAGAAGCTAGCTTTATCAAAACCAATGGCAATATTGTCTCACAAGTTGATTTGCCAGAAGGTCATCTCCGCTTTTGGAAGCACGAAGGAGCTATCTTCTACAATTCTGGTCAGGATGCGAAAATTGAATACGGCACCAAGGAAAGCTACCTGCAATCACCCTACATGAATCTATTTTCTGCAGCGCCAATGTTGATAGACGACTATAAAAAAGTGGGCGAAGACTTTATTGGCGATGTGACGGGAATTGACCTTAACAGCTTGGATTACGAGGACTATAGGCGCCACCAAGGAGTGCGTCATCCACGAACGGTAGTTGCCTTGACCGAAGATAAAAAGTTGCTTTTGGTAACTATCGATGGACGTTTTCCGGAGTCGGCAGGTATGACGGCGAAAGAAGTAACGCAATTTATGTCGACCTACTTTTATCCGCAGAATGCGTTGAATATGGACGGTGGTGGATCCACAACGATGTTTATTAAAGACAAAGGGGTAAACGGTGTTGTTAATTACCCTTCGGATAATGGCGTGAGAAATCACTACGGCCAACGCATGTTACGGACTTTCATATTGGTCAAAAAGAAAAGTAATGATGCCCAGTTTGCGGGAGGCGATGGTACGGAAGCCGACCCCTATCTCATTGCTACAGCTAAGCAGCTTCAAAATATGCGATCGCTCAATTGGAACACAACAGAGAATAATCCTTATTATTTTAAGTTGACCGACGACATCGATATGACGGGACAAAATTGGGTTCCACTTAATAATGAAGATCCTTATGCTAAATACCTACACTTTGATGGCGATGGGCATGTCATCAAAAATGTGAAGGTTGCGAAATCGTCTTATGGAAGCTTCTTCGGCGTATTATTTGGTTCTTGTAAAAATCTAGGCTTAGTGAATGTGGATATCGAATCGTCAAACGGAGCAGGAGCTTTTGCTGGTTATCTAGGGCTACGTTCTCCAGATAAGCCGGTAAAGGTTGGTATTTTGGAGAATTGTTTCTCTACCGGTAAAGTGGTGGGAACAGACGCTGTAGGCGGATTGGCGGGCAATATTGGAAAACCGAATGGTTCTAATAGCAGTAAGATTATAAATTGCTTTTCAGCAGCTACCGTGACAGCAACGAGCACTGGGGCAAACAATGCCCGAGCAGGGGGAATTGCGGGTATCATTTACGACGGAGGAAGTGTAGAAAAATGCTTTGCCAGTGGTAAAATTATATCGAACACCTCTTCTGGAAAAGGTGCTGGTGGCGTCATTGGCTGGTCGGATAGTAAATTTAAGGGACTGGTGGCCTTCAACGAATCGGTAAGCAATGTGGGCAGTGGAACGGCGGGCCGGGTTTCTTCGGCAATGGGATTAGTTAATGGAACAATTGCTCAGGGCGAAAACTGTTGGGCTTCAGAAAAAGTTGTGGTATCCAAAGACGGAAAAGCCATTCCATCTAGCAGCTATGTTACCGGCGAAGTTACGGAGAAAGAAACGGCCTATGATGGCGAAACCAAATCGGTAACATTTTTAAAGGATATGAATAATTACAGTTCCATTCTGGAATGGGAATTAGGACCTTCGAAACCTTGGGCTTCTACCACCAACACCAAAGGATTACCCATTTTACAATGGTTATTTTTGAGAGGTGATTACGAAACTTATTATTAATTTCTCCGCTGGAGAAAAAATCCGGTATTTGGCCATGCTAAATACCGGATTTGTTTTTCTTATTTTCAGACAAACAATTCGTCCTTAGTATATTAAAAGTAGTTATTTTAGGTAGTAGCTTTCGGTAACCACTGAGGATTGAACTTTTTTGCCTGAAATCCTACATGGCCAACATTAATGGTCAATGCATTTTCTCCATGGTTGCCTTTCGTATGATCTATGATGAGGCAAAAAGCAATAAGCAAATCGCTATCACTGTCATCATCAGCTGTTATATGATAATTGTCTCCCTCAAGCCAGGTAATGATGCTTTTTGTAAGCCAAGCTACTTGGGTGTCATTTTTATAGATTGAATACTTTCTACCTTTGTGACCATATATATCATAACAGTCAATACCGGATTGGCATTGATAATGCAATTTCCAATATGACTTTGTTCTAAAAGCTAGCTTAGTGCCGTCTCTCCTACTGATATCATACTTTGGTTTAAACCATGAAAGTCTTTTGTTAATTGTTATTCTTGGGCTATTTTCTTTATCATTAAAAAGAAGTATTTCTGCTAATAGTTGAAAAATCTGCCTAGAAGCTGTGTGCGAAGGCTGTTGATTGATAAATATACGGTATTTATCTCCTATAGCGATTTTCTTCTGATTGATAACAATTTCCATAAAATTCTTCCCTATGATCTTCACAAAGATAAGCGATACAGAGGGTGAAAAGTTAGCGAAACAAAATAACCTTCATAAGACGTTACTACTTATCTTTTGGTTTATTCCAAAAAATAAAGGTACCCCTATTTGTAGCGCTTATGATATCTACTGCTCCATCTTTATTGATATCTATTGCGGTTACTTCAGAACCGGCTCCGGAACGATTATGAATTAATTCAGGAATGAATTCTGCTCCACCGGGTGCGTCCGGATTCCTTACCGTACGATACCAGTATAAAACTGGTGGACCATATGGATCTGGATCAAAGAAATTGTCAAGATGGGTGAAATAGCGTTTCCCCACTATAAAATCGGGTATACCATCCTGATCAATATCTGCAAAAGTGGCACCATGCTGTTGTGAAAATGTAACGCCACCTGCACTATGCACCGAGTAATCATCATTGATCATGTGCTTTACAAACTTAATCTCTCCTCTGTCTTTTCGTTGCTGTTCGAACCAAGCCAAGCCAAAGCCATGTGCGTTCAAGCTGGTTACGACATCATTCAGGCCATCGCCATTGACGTCATAAACGGCCATAATACTCCCGCCCAGCCCACCATTTCCATGGCCATAATCACTAAAAGCCACGGGATGATAAGCCCACAACCCATTACCTATTAAATCTGCCGGTTGTTCCCACCAGCCATAAGGGTTGAGGATATCTAAACGGCCATCGCCATTGATATCCCCTGTACCAATACCGTGCGCTACCCCATATCCTACTTCGGAAATGATGTGCTCGATCCAAGGTTTGGTAGGATCTGTGGGGTTTGGTTTTGCGTAACGCATGGTGCCTTCTGCCGCATAAATCAACTCTGGTATACCATCGTTATCAATATCTTTAAAGTCGGTTATTTCGCTTTGTACCGCAGGCACAACTTCGTAGCTTTCCCAACGTCTAGACTCCTTCTGTGGATTGATGTATAGTACAGCTTTCATAGGGCTTACCAGAATATCAGGCCACCCATCATGATTAAAATCATAACTATACTGCGCATTTACTTCTGTAAATTCTTTTGAAGGACTTACGGCTATAGCCGGAAAGATCTCTCGATGACGAGTAAAATCCGGCCCAAAAAAAATATTGGGTCCGGAAACTACATCGATATTACCATCTCGGTCAAAATCTGCCGCATCTGCACCCCAGGAATAATACATATCGCTAATACGTTGTACATTGAAACGTGAAGAAGATTTTTCGGTTGGGGTAATTCGATTTGCCAAATCTTTAACGCCAACTTCCTTAAACCGTACTTCCTCATTTCCTTTGGCTAAGAGCGCTATGGGGCCGTAGCTCTCAAAAGATTCATCAGAAGCTCCACCAATTTCCCTTCCTTGGTTTAGGAAGCTTCTGATTACATTCAAATCAAAGAAAACCTCCAGCTGATTCCAGTCTTGCTGGCGAAACTCCGTACTCGGCCGAGCGACCGGCAGCGGAACTTCCGGCGATTTGCCACGGGAAACATACTGTGAAGGGCGATCCTTATCGCTTTCGGGAGGCGCCAAGCGATAAAATATACTTCCAGCATAACGTAATTTGGTCCGACCCAACTCTTGCCCATTCGTATCGAGCGTCACCTGGTAAGGGGCCACTTCATCCGCTTTTATGGAAAGTAAAACACCGTTAAAGCCCTCTGCAGTCTGTTCCATCCGAAAGAGGATTCCAGTTTCACTGTCTTTGCTACATTTGAATAACGCGTGAAATCCAACGTCTTGAAAAGATTGATTAAGCACCAGCCAACTAGTTGCATCGGCAGATGATGCCTTCCCAACTAATTCTCCATTTTGTACCGTCCAATCGCCTTTTCCTACGCGCTTCCACTCATCCAATGTCGCTCCCTTAAAAGTCCAGTCAGGAATGAAAGACAAACTGAACCGCTTTGTAGTGGTGTCTGACATGGTTTGGCTATACGCCCTAACAGCCAGTAACACCCCTACAGCAATAAACAATAATTTTTTCATGATCTACTGATGTTAATAACCCGGATTTTGCACCAAGGTGCCTTTACCTAGATTGATTTCGGACTGCGGTATAGGGAATATTTCATTCACGCCGTCTCTGAATCCTTGTCCTTTTTGGGTGTTATACTTGGCGGCATAGGCCCTTAAAACCGTACCCACTCTTCCTTGGCGTACCAGTTCAAAAAAACGTTCAAATTCCTGTCCAAACTCTACCCTTTGCTCCTGCCATATTTTTTCACGGAGTGTTTCCTTATCTGTTTCTGTGATATCGGGCAAAACATCCATATTATTCCCTCTGGCTCGCTCACGTATGCGATTTAATGCCGTTAGGGCATCCTGTGTATGGCCATTTTCATTTGCGGCCTCTGCATACCAAAGCAACACTTTTCCGAGGCGCATATAGATATCGTCTCTCCCGGGTTGCAGGGCCCCTCCTACTCGTTCGTATTCCGGCACATAATATTTCTTATTTAAATAACCCGTTGTACTATTCCCGACATTGGCTACCAAGCCATCAATCATAACATCACCGTTTTTATATACGGTACTCCATAAGCGGGGATCTCCCTCTTCAAAAGCGTCGACGAAATCTTGCGTAGGCAGATTGAAACCCCACCCATTCCTTGCGCGACTACCCATTACTACACTTAACTCGTTATTTTCAGGCTGGGCTCCCTGATCGTTCAAAAATTGTACTTGAAAAATATGCTCCCCGCTATTTTCTCCGTCGCGTAAAAACATGCCATAATAATCAGGGTCTAAACTATATTCACCCGAATTAATCACCGTAGCAAACAGCTCCTCTGCCTTTGTGAAATTCTGTAGGTAGAGGTATACTTTGCCCAAATAGGCCTGGGCCGCGCCTTTGGTGGCATGCCCCTTATCGGCAGCAGCATATTCGCTGGCCTGTGGAAGCACTTTAATAGCCTCTTCCAAGTCCTGAATAATCTGATCGTAGACCTGTTGCTTTGGAGTACGCGCTAAATCATAGGTTTCGAGCTCAGATTGGAGCACCAAAGGCACATCGCCGAAAGTTTTAACGAGATTAAAATAATACCAAGCTCTTAAGAATTTAGCTTCTGCTAGATAGCGTTCTTTCAGGTTTTCGTCCATTGCGATCGCTGGAACATGCTCCAGAACCAAATTAGCACGATGTACACCAATGTATTGCGATGACCAGGCAAATCGGATAGCCTCATTATCAGAAGGGATATTGAAGAGTGAAATCTGCTGTGCATACAATTGATCAGAACCGGATTCTCCTCCCTTCTCGGCATCATCAGATGCCACATTGGCCAATACCCAGTGCATGTATCCATTCACCGTCCAATTATTATCTGTCAATGGATTATAGGCGGCAGTTACCGCCATAGCTGCATCACCCGGACTCTGATAAGCATTTGAAGCGTCTATTAAAGACAAGGGTTCCTTTTCCAAGATATCGCTACAGCCTACTAATAAGCCGCTTAACAAGAAAAAATATAATATGTATTTCATCTGTAAATAATTTAAATTCCATCAGTCAGATGGAGCTTGCCATGTTGAAAATTTTCATTCCTCGGTATGACGAATCCGCCAACTGGCGGATAAACATGGACGGTTCATAATTCTATTTATTTTGGTTTTCTTTTATATCCCCACAGAAACACCGAATGTATAGATGCGTGGTACGGGATAATTGGCTTCATCTATTCCTATGTAGAGGGGGTTACTTTCGCGATTGGTTCCAATTTCTGGGTCGAACCCTGGATAATTGGAAATTGTAAATGCATTTTGAATAGACGCATAAACACGGAAAGTGCGGAGCTTAATCCACTGCTGTGGAATTCGGTATCCAAGCTGTATATTCCGTACCCTTAGATAAGAACCACTTTCAATATAATAGTCGGATGATCGCATGTTATTATTCGGATCGTTGGTATTCATACGCGGTACATCGTTGCTGGTACCCGGCGCGGTCCAACGATGATCCCAGACATTCTTGGTATAGTTGAAAAAATTAGAGCCCTCTGTTCTAAATCGCAAGCCCATGAAAATATCATTGCCATAAACACCCTGTAACTGGACGCGAAGATCAAAACCTTTATAGGAAAAATTGGATGTCAGCCCGTAGGTAAACTTGGGCCAGGGATTCCCTATCAGTGTCTGATCCTCCGCATTGATAATGTTATCTCCATTCAAATCCACAAAACGGATGTCGCCGGGTCCAGTTCCCGAACTTTGAAAAGCATGATTGTCTACTTCTTCCTGCGTCTGGAAGATACCATCGGTTTTCCAACCGTAGAAAGAGGCGATCGGGCTCCCTACCTGCGTAACGTTCATATTACCAATAAAGGCCAACCACTGGTAAATAGAAGAGCTTTCATTACTCAATTGCGTTACCTTATTCTTATTGAAGGCCATATTGCCGGATATACTATAAGTAAGGCCACCGCTGCTGGTATTCTCATAGCCTAATGAAAATTCTACTCCTTTATTGACTACATCGCCACCATTTACATAGGGGAAATTTTGGATTCCAGTATATTCTGCAATAGGAACCTGCAGCAGCATGTCCGTCGTTTTCTTATAATAGTAGTCGAAGGAAGCAACCATTTTACCACCAAAGCCGCTAAAATCGAATCCGAGATTGGTTTCCTTTGTTGCTTCCCATTTCAGGTCGGGATTACCTAATCCGATGGGCGCTTGCCCGCGTATCACTGTCTGTGGGAATCCGAATGTATAATTGATGTTTGGTGTTACCAAATTAGCGAAGGCGTAGTTGGGTAAAGAGCTCTGGTTCCCTAAAGAGCCCCAGCCACCTCGCAGCATCAGGTTGTCGATAAATTCGGTCCCTGCTAAGAAAGGTTCTTCCGAGAGTTTCCAACCTAACGAAAAGGAAGGAAAATAGCCATATCGGTTGTTTTCGCCAAATTTAGAAGAACCGTCAGCCCGAAAGTTAATCGTTGTAAAATATTTGCCAGCGTAATTATAGTTAAGCCTCCCCAAGTACGAGAGAATTCCCCATTCTCCTGCATTACCTTCTACCCGATTTCCCTGGGTTGCAAGGTCAAAATGGCGCAAATTTGGATTATCTGTGGCTGCCGCTGGCAAACCTGCGGCATAAGAAAGTGTGTATTGCGAATACGACTCCTGGGTGGTAATACCACCCAAGAGATCAAAAGAATGTTTACCAAAAGTCTTTTGATAGGTAAGCGTATTTGCCCAACTATGTTCGCGAAGGCGCGTAGTACTTTCCGTTAAACTTGCTACTTCATTAAAATTCGCAGCCGAGATCCTATAAATTGGACTAAAGACGGTATTTTCTGTATAGCCAATATTAAAATTAAATTGAGAGCGGAATACGAGATCTTTTAAAATAGTAATATCGGTGTATACATTTCCGTTCAATACAGGTCTTCTCGTATCATTGTGGGTATAATTAATTGAAGCTAAGGGGTTGGAAGAATTGAGTGATGTTTCGGAATAGCCCCAGCTTCCGTCTGGCATATAGACGGGCACTTCGGGATTGGCGGTCAATACACTGCTTAAGGTAGAGGCAACACCGAACTCTCCAATTTGCTGGTACCGGGCTAAACTGCCGAATAAATTTTGACCGATCTTAATCCCTTTGGTAATATTGTGCGATGAATTAATTCGTAGATTAAGCCGATCGTAAGCTGATCCTCTTATAATGCCTTCTTGATTTTGATAACCTCCTGAAAGGTAAAACTTGCTATTCTCACTCCCACCGGATGTGGAGACAGACAAATCTGTCATGGGAGCTGCCCGAAAGATTTCCTTTTGCCAATCGGTTCCTTCACCGAGAGCATCAGGATCAGGATAAAGCGGCTTGTCTCCAGCATTTGCTAATCCCTCATTATATAAAATAGCGTATTCTCGGGCATTTGTCATGGGCAAATGCCGTTGAATTTGCTGTAAACCTTGCGAAAAATTGACATCCAGCTGCGTTTTTCCCGCCATGCCTTGTTTTGTAGTAATCAAGATTACGCCGTTGGCACCCTGCGCGCCATATATAGCCGCCGCACTTGCACTCTTCAGTACCTGGATATTTTCGATCTGATCTGGAGCTAAATCTAAGGGATTGCTATTAGGGTTACCATCGATTACATACAGTGGTTCGGCATTGTTTACCGTTCCGGTTCCCCGTACGCGAATTAGCAAACCCGATCCGGGCGCTCCTGAGTTTTGCGACACCTGCAAACCAGCAACTTTGCCCTGCAACGCCTGTCCCACCTGTAAGACAGGTTCTTCTTTGATCTGTGTAGCAGTAATCGACCCGATAGAACCAGTAACATCGCTTCGCTTTTGTGCTCCATACCCCACTACCACCACCTCATCTAAAGCCGCTAGACTTTCGTTTAAAGTAACGTTTATAATTTGTTGGCTTTTAACCACAATACGTTGTTCGCCATATCCGACCGTAGAAAATAGCAGCACAGCGCCTTCCGTTACGGAAATCGCATATTTCCCATCTGCATCAGTTGCAGTACCCTTTGTTGTTCCTTCCACTAAGACAGAGACCTTAGGAATAGGATTATTATCCTGATCTACTACCCGGCCAGTAACTACGATATCGGCTCTTGCCTTGGTTGTCACATTGGAGATAGACACATTTGACTGTTCCAATTTGACATATATATAATTATTAATTTTCTTAAATCTAAAATTAGATTGTTGCTCGATTTTATCTAACAGGTTTTGCAGTGAAATATCGCTCTCATTCAGCGTAAACTGTGTATTTTCCGTTAAAATAGATTTATCGTAAATAAAATTGATTCTCCACTTTTCTTCCACCAGACGGAAGACCTTTTCAATATTTACATTCTTTAAATTTAAAGTGATGTTGGCAGGCTTACCTGCCTTACTTTGATCAGGAAAACCAGCAGGTCTATGAGAAACCGCCATCACCACTTCTGCTTGTCTGCGTAGCGGAGAACGTGCCAGTAAGGGCCTATAGCAGCTTAAAGTTAATAAGATTAGCAAAAACAGTCTCCTGTTTTTCCTAAAAGGACGGAAAAATAATCTCTTCATGATTTTGGTTTTTTTTAGGTTAGTTTTTTACATTACTTATGGGTCGTTTTTACGATAAGTGTGACATTTCTTCCTTCGATTTTATATTCAATTCCGTATACGAATTTTAATCCCAATAAAACATTCTCCAATTTTTCGTTCTGGTAACGACCATTGATTCGCCAAGCTTTAGGTATGGTACCGTAGACTTGAAAATCCACGCCATACCAAGCACCTACACGATCAATAAAATCCTGGAAGCCAACATCTTCGAAATGAAGCACCCCATCTTTCCAATCAATTGTACGGGCTATATCAAATTTCCGTTTTACCATTTTTTCGGAAGCATGATCGTAACTTACCTGCTCACCGGGTGTAAGAATGATATTGTGTGAGGCGCTCGACGCACTGATTTCTTTTACGCGCAGTTTTCCACTCACCAGGGAGATTTCTGTTGTTAGGTTATCAGAAAGCGACTTAACATTGAAAGAAGTTCCTAAAACTATAGCCTCCATGCCGTTTACTTCTACTTTAAAGGGCTTATGATCATTGGTTGTCACATCAAAGAAAGCCTCTCCTGCTAATTCAACTTTTCGATCGGATGCCTGGAAATTTCTAGGATATTTAAGCTTACTCGCTGCATTCAAGTTAACGACCGTACCATCGGGTAAAGTTATTTTAGCTCGTTTTCCTTTTGGTGTTACGACGGATTTCCAGGAAATCTCTGTTGCCGGTGCAGCATCAAGAGATGATTGATAACGATGCGCAAGCGTTGCCGAAAGCACAAGAATCAGTAAAGCTGCAATAAGCTTTATCCATTTAGTACTTAGATAAAACATCTTTTTATGCGCTAAGAAGGACTCATGCTGAAAAGTTGTTTTTTCATTGGCAAGAATCTTACCTAACAATTCATCCAGTTCGCTCTCGGCAGGGAGGTTCTTTTTAAAGGATAAGCGCTGAATAAATTCCCTTGCTTTTTTCACATCATCGGCAGCATTGGGATGTTCTATTATCCATTTTGACCAAAAATAGCTTCTCTCGGCATTGGGCTCCATGATCCAATCACGAAAGTCTTTATTGGTAATTAAAGAAATGAATATGTCTTGTTGATTCTTTTCCACAGCTTTTATTTTCTATTCATATAAGGGCTAGAAATGGAATATGATACCGGATTTTTTAATTTATTTTATAAAGCTCTATCCTTTTACATATTGGGTAAAGAAAAAACGACATATTGGCCTTGCGGATTTACGTTTTCCTGTTCCCCAGCAGCATGTTTATTAACGGACCACTTTACTGGTACGGCTGCGCAAACCACCAAATAATGATGCCCATTGACCTCATAAATGGATGGTAGACCTTCGGTTCCGGTAGGTAAGTGCCCAATCCATAAAACCTTACCATTATCAGCATCAAAAGCATATATTTTAGCATCTTTAGATGTACAGAATACAATGCCGCTCGACGTCACGATCATCCCATTGCGTTGTGCTCGGGGAACGCCGGTATTTTCACCTCCCTCCTGTTTAGCCATCAGATCTTCCCCGATGGGCACTTTCCATTTTATTGTTCCCGTATTCAGATCGTATGCCACAATCGAAGACCAGGGAGGGCTGATAAGATATGGATAGTCTAATCCATAGCCTGGTGGAACAAAATACCTGACGGTAGGTGCATCTGCTGTTTCTGGGTAAGGCACTCCAAAATTCTGAATACGCGTTACGCCTGTTGCTTTTCTTGACTCTTGCCCGCCAGGAGCACCACCAGATGCCACTACGGGCCCTTCAGGCGCTTTTGGTGATTGCCTCTCACGATCTTCTGTACCTTCTGCCAGATACTGGTACAATTTCTTCAATGCATTTTCATCCATTTGATGAAAGGAGGGCATCTCTCCCTTCCCTCCTGTTACAATTTGCCTAAATGCACTGAATTCAAAGCGCGAGCCCAGGTTGAGTAATGGCGGACCGACGGCGCCTTTTCTGTCTGTTCCATGACAGGCCATACAATTCTGGAGAAAAAGACTTTGCCCATCTGCAATCTGCACCGTTGCCGTTTGCTCAGTATCTTTTGGCATCTCTCTCCTAATCATTTTTCCGTAAAATGATGGCCAATCTATACTACGCACATAAACGATCCCTTCTTTTGGGTTTGAAGCCGTTGCGCCCCAATTTGCCCCTCCCACCGCTCCAGGCAAAGCTATGGTAGCTTTCTTTTCCGAAAGAGGGGTAAAAAGGCCCGTTTGCATGCTATCAATCTTTTTTTTCCACGATTCGCGCTCACTTGGTTTCAGGAAAAAAGGTGTCAGATCTGCCGAAGTCATCCCCTGCCTGGCAAAGGGCGGCAAAACGGTTGGGAAAGGCTGGGTAGGCCAGGCCTGCTCTCCGGGTATCTCACTCAGAGGAACGGATCTTTCTTCAATGGGCCACAAAGGTTCTCCCGTAACGCGATTAAATGCGAACAAAAAACCATGTTTGGTGGCTATGGCTACCGCATCTATTTTTTTCCCTCCGTGGTTCACAGTAACCAGTTGGGGCGCTGCCGACAGATCATAATCCCACAGATCGTGATGTACCAATTGATAATGCCATAATCTTTTCCCGGTACGTGCGTCTAATGCAAGCAAACAATTACCAAAAAGGTTACTGCCAATACGATCTCCTCCATAATAATCATACGTTGGTGAACCCAAAGGGAAGTAAGCAATCCCACGATCGGTATCTACCGATATCTCTCCCCAGGTATTTACCCCGCCGACATACTTATAAGCATCTTTAGGCCAGGTATCATAACCAAATTCTCCCGGTCGCGGAATGGTATGAAATGTCCAGACCAGTTTTCCACTGATGACATCATAGGCACGCAGAAACCCCGGAACTGAAAAATAATCTTCGCCGGTAGAAGAACCCAGTAGCAACAGGTTTTCAAACACTGCACCCGGCGATCCTGACTGTATGCGGGCTATGCTTTCAGGATCGCGGTCGAGCCCTTCTTTTAAATCAACTAGGCCGTTCTTTCCGAAATCCAAAATGGACTTCCCCGTTATAGCATCGATTGCCTGCAAATAATCGTTCATTTGAAAAAGCAATCTGCGGTCTTTACGGTCTTTACTCTCCCAGTAATTAACCCCTCGCCTAGCGAGACCGGATAAATTAGTATGGATCCATATTTCCTTACCGGTTATGGCATTAAGCGCTATTAACGAGTTGTCTTTAGCAAATACGTACATAAACGTGTCAACGATAATGGGGTTGAACTGATAAGGGTTTTCGTCACCCGTATCGTATTGCCAAGCAATTTTTAGTTGGTGTACATTAGCCTTAGTAATGTCGTTTACCTCAACATATTTGGATTGATCGCCTCCGCCACCATAGTCTACCCATTGTGTAGCTATTCTACTTTTATTATACTCGCAAGCGGAGCAAAGAAGGACCAGGCTCCCAAAAAAACATAGCAGTTTCTTGGAGTGACATTTTTTTAGAAAAAACATAGACAATATAAATTGATATTGATGATTATTTTATACTTTTCAACTGAAAAAGCCTAGGTAGAATAAAATGATCCAAACAAAGAGCTTTCTAAGTCTACTCAACCCGCGGTATACGACACGCCTGGCCGATGAAACATGAGAGAAATTGAAAATTCGAGCTATTTGCTCATAACTGAGTCCTTCATAATAGAAATAATAAATGGCCTCTCTTTCTTGAAGATCTAAATTCGTTAACGCGCTATTCAACCGTTTTAATTGTTCTGCCTCTATCTGACGGTTAATGAAGATGGTTTCGGATGATAGTTCAACAGGAAACTGGAAAAAAGCAAAGCGCTCGTTATGTGTAGCCTCCCGGTTATATCTTTTTAGGTAGTCTAAAATCCTTCTTCGGAAAGCTTTGAAAAGATACATTTTAATCGAATCTGTTTTTCCAAATCCCGCTCTATTCTTACGCAAGTAAATAAAGAAATCCTGCAAACAATCTTTCACCATCTCACGATCGGGAGTAAACTGGCTACCATAATTGATGAGTACGCTTGCATATTCCTGATAGATTTTTATGAAAGCCAATTCATCCCCCTTTTTAAAGGATTCCCACAGCAAGCGATCAGGAATTTTTTCCATATCGTTTTCGATTAACTTTTCCGGTGACCCATAAAGGAGTATTCGTGAAGAGTTATTTTCCTTTCTCGATAACATATCTTTAAAAAATTACAGCTGGTTTTAGTATAAAAACATGGGTTAATAATGGCTTACACAGGAAAGCTAATATTATCAAACCGTTGATAATTAGCTAAACTTGTTGCTGGCGCAAAGAAACAAATGACCTTCATTTCAGTGCTTCCGGTATTTTTCAGCATATGTATCTTCCCCTGTTCAAAAAGAACCGCCGTGCCCGCCCTTACTTCGCTTACTTCACCATCGATCATTACTTTGCCATTTCCATTGATAATATAAATCAGTTCCTCACTATGGGGATGCGCATGTGCTGGCCGCACCGTCTCTCCTGGAATAACACGAATAATACAAGCCGAGAGATACTGTGGCATGAGTGCCTGACTGCCAGAAAGCCATCGCATAAACCTGCCCGGTTGTTCTATTTCTGGAATTTCGTTTTCATGTATAATGGTCATGGTTAATGCTGTTTAAGTGTTTCTGATATTTTATTCTTCAAGCTTGCAGCATCTAAGCCGTAGAAATGAGCAAGTTCTGGATAAGTTCCCGAATGAATATAATGGAGAGTGCCAAGCCCCGTGTTGATGGGGATAAATTGATTTGTATCTATGCTGCCCTGTTGATTAAATAATATACGTCTAATATGGCTCCAGATATATCCGTTATTTTGCTCGACAATAAAAATTGGCCTTTTATGTTCGTAACAAGACAAGATCATTTCTTCATCGACGGAGGGCATATCAATAACGGTGAGGGCTAAACCTTTTGTAGCCAATTCCTGTGCAGCAGCTAAAGCCTCATGCACAGCGCGCCCACTACAAATAATATAGGCCGATGGATCTGCTTTCTTAAACACCTCATAAGCTTGGCCAAAGCGGAACGAGAAATCGGCATCATAGATCACTGCGGCCGGTGCTCTCAACGTGCGCAGGTAAATGATGCCCCGATTGCCTTTGGCTATCCATTGCATAATGCCTAACAATTGCTGTGGACATGAAGCATTAATAATATTGATATGTGCCATTTCGTTAAAGAGCAGCGCATCATCATTCCCCATATGGGTGGCGCCATTTGATTGCGTTTCCAGATCTGCCGCTGTAGCCAATAAGGTCAAGTCAAGTGCATGCCCCTTGGACAGCCATCCTTCCTTTTCGATGATTTCTAAGCGCTCCTGATGTCCCACAGCAATGCGACGTAATACTTTCCAATCGTAAAACGGACAAAAGGTGCTGATCCAGACATTCGAGCCAAGAATACTAAAAGCCTCGCCGATAAGCATCATGTTTGCCTCGGCAACGCCTACATTGAAGGCCCGAGTTTGATCTACATAAGATACTCCTGCCTGCAAACCGCTGGTAGAGGCCAAATCAGCATCTATGGAAACTATTCTATCATCGGTAGCGAAGGTTTTCATAGCAGCTTCAACCACTACATGCATACTGTAGGCCTTTCCCTTTTCAAGTCTGGGTAAATGCTCTGCCTGGTAATGGATTTGTTTATCCCGCTCTGGAGCTTTTTGAGTTCTGACAGGCCGAGGTAAATCTGTCAGCTCCACTGCTTTACCTGCCTTCCGGGCAAGCTGAAAACCAATCACTTCGGCATGCTTGGCTAAATCGTCAACGATTGAAGTATATGAGCTCTCAAGCAGCTCATCAACATATCGGCAAAACTGCTGCACACGCACCTCTCTGTTTTTTTGCTGTAAGCGGCATTCCTGGTCTAAAAGCAGACCGGAAATACTTGTTTTATGCTGGTTCATAGCACTAGAGAAACCTCCATATCCCTTGTATGACCGGCAGAGGATTACCGTAGGTTTTCCATCCCGGGGACCATGCTTAAATACCGAGAGTGCTTCATGTACGTGACTGTATTGTGTAGCATCTACCTCCAGCACACGCCAACCAAAACTGCTGAAACTTCCAGAAAGATCATGGTAGGGGAAATGTAAGGCGTCTACCTGATCTAACTGCCCTCCATTGCAGTCGACCAAAACACAAAGATTTTCTAATCGCTGATGGCCTGCATACATAACCGATTCCCAAATTGGGCCTTCCTGGAGTTCGCCATCTCCGGTTAATGCATAAACGTCAAAGCTTGGTTCCTTTTTTCCAGCGATTGCAAAGCCTTGCGCCACTCCTAATCCCTGCCCCATTGGACCGGTAGCTACATGCACTCCAGGCAAAAGCGGCCCGGGATGCCCATTCAACACACTCGATATAGATCGAGAATTCGCCAGGATCGTTTTATCAAAATAGCCCAAATCGGCATAGATAGCCGCCAGAGTAGCCACCGCATGCCCCTTGCTCAAGACAAATAGATCCTGCCCAATAACGGTTGGCTGTGCTATGTTCAAATCCATAAAACCACCGTAAAACAAACTAACCAAAGGTATCGTGGCCGAAAAAGCACCTCCTATATGAATGGCACCGTCAACCGCTTTACGGCACTGTTCTAAGTCAGATAAGCGGACATCTATATCCTTTATAGACAGCAACTTAACAATCCCTCTTGGTAAGAGCGATTTTACATCTGTTAAATAAATCAAAATATATTTGTTTAAGGTTTATACCTGCTGGTTAAGCGTTCTTCATGCCGCAATGCATGACCTTATAAAATCGACCATCCACCGTCTACAAAGTAAGTTGCTCCCGTTACAAAAGACGCTTCTTCAGAGGCAAGAAAGTACATCACATTAGCAACCTCCATCGGCGTCCCCATCCGGTTAAATACACTTTTCGCACCCAATGCACGTTCCGTTTCCTCTGGATTGGGCGAATCGTTGATGGAGCCGCGTAACAAGGGAGTATCAATCGCCCCGGGTACCACACAGTTTACCCGAACGTGGTGAGGCGCTAAGTCAAAGGCCATTGTTCTTGTCAGCGTATCTATGGCGCCTTTTGAGGAAGAATAAGCTGCACGCTCGCCCACCGTTCGATACCCAAGGATAGAGCCTGTGTTAACAACCGCCCCGCCGCCATTTGCAATCATCATCGGAATAAAAGCGTTGGACATATAATAGATCCCTTTAAGATTAATATTATAGAGGCGTTCCCACTCTTCTTCACGGCATTGTAAGATACTTCCCCGGATCTCAAGTCCGGCATTATTGATCAAGACATCCACCCTTCCAAAACGCTCTTGTGTTTGTTCTGCGGCACGATAAACTTCATCACGTTCTGCGATATTACATAAGCAGAAAATTGCATCAGCTCCCCTATCGCGAAGTTGTTGGGCTTCTTTTTCCCCCTTCTCTTTATTGATATCCAAAAGGACAACTCGATATCCATTTTGGGCAAATTTCATCCCGGCCGCTAATCCAAGTCCCGATGCACCGCCGCTTACGATCATTACTTTAGTACTCATATTATTCTTTTCCGTTTGGTTTAATAGCTACTTTAATTGCTCCTTCTTTTCGGCCTTCAAAAGTTTCCAATGCTTTTCCAAAATCTTCCAGCGCAAAGCGATGTGTCAACAGGGGATGCAGATCAACCCGTTTGTTAACTAGGAGATCGATGGCTTCCTGCGCTGTATTGGGATTTGCCCTGTTACCAACTAATTCAACTTCATCGAGTACCATGCGTTTGAGTGGTAAAGAAGGGTCTGCATGTGGAATTCCTATAACAGATACTACACCCCCTTTGGCCGCGCATAAGCAAGCTTGCCTGATAGAAAGAGTCGTACCCGCACATTCGAGCACGGAAGGAATACCCTGGCCATTGCTCAATTCGTGAATCCGTTCAACCACATTTTCTTGCCGGTAATTAATTGGTATGGCCCCCAATTCTACCGCCTTTTTTAGTCGATCGCCATTTCCTACGGAAAAGATCCTCCCCGCACCCAAAGCTTTGGCACAAAGAATGGCCATTAAACCTTGAGGCCCAGTCCCTAGAATCAAAACATCTGCTCCCGGTTCCATGCGCGACCGTTTTACGGTATATAAAGCAATGCTTAAGGGGTCTACACAAGCGGCATATTCCAATGGCATTTCTGCCGGAATTTTGAAGATACTTTTTACGGAAGTACGCATGAATTGTGCGTAAGCTCCAGTGGTATAATGCCCATATTGTCGATGTCCGCGTTCTTCATGACCATAATTAAGGCATAGATTATAACGCCCTTTTAGGCACATCTGGCAATATCCGCAACCACAGTGTGATATGGCACAGACCCTATCCCCTTCACGCCATCCCAAGACAGCTGCTTTTGACCCTGTCTGAACTATCGTTCCCGACCACTCATGCCCGGGAATAAAAGGAAATGCTTTCGGCCAGAAAGATGGGAAGTCTCCCGCGATAATATGCGGATCGGTACCACAGATATAGATCGTATCCACTTTACAGGTTACTTCATCGTCTTGAGGTGCGGGAACAGGTACCTGTTTAATTTCAAAATCACTCACCCCGTTTAAAACCAGGGCACTCATTTGCTGCTGTATATTCATGATCATTCTTTTATACGTGTTTTAGGTACTATAGCAAGGCCACGGAAAGGAGAACCCGACCCACCCTTTAGCTTTAAAGGCAGTCCAATAAACCAAAAATCGTGTGATGGAATCTGATCAATATTGGCTAGGTTTTCCATGTTTAAAACCTCCCGTTCGCGGCATACGATATGGGCTGGCTGTTCTTTCACAAAAGCAACTTCCTGGTAACTATCAATACTAGGCGCATCGGCCCCTACACTAACCACGCCTTGATCTACAAGAAACTCCATTGCTTCGCGATCCAGACCGGGATAGTTTTTGATGTACTCAAAAGGCTCTTTCCACTTCTTGTACCAACCGGTGTGTATCAAAACGATAGATTGTGGTTGTAACACCACACCTGTCTCTGCAATGGCTTGTTCAATATCCACTTTGGTAATGTAACTACTGGGGTCTTTATGCGAGAAGTTAAACCACACACCTGTTGTGATGAACCACTCCAACGGAAGTTGATCGATAGATCGAGCATTTGGATCATCAACAACGTGGCTAATGGCATCCACATGCGTATTGGAATGATCACACATGGTAAAACCTACAACCTTATAAGAGTAGGGGGCTTTAGTTAACCCTATTTTTTGTGTTTCTTCGTGGGTAAGATGATCCCATAAGAGCGTTCTTTGATGACCAATGAACGTTGGATCATCCTCACTAATTACATGACTTAAGTCTGTGATGGTACAGGCCACCCCTAGGAAATTAAGATCTGTTTGCAGGCGTAAAGGCGGGCATATTGCTTTATTGGTCATATTCATTTAATTAAACCGTTCTACCCCAAGTATCTACAGACTGTCCTTTTTGCGCTGGATTAAACCAATGGGTAGTAACCACTTTTGATTCTGTATAGAATTTAACGCCGTCCTTTCCTAAGGTATGCAGGTCGCCAAAAAAAGAATTTTTATGCCCTGTAAAAGGAAAAATGCTAACCGGTACGGGAATACCTACGTTTACGCCAACCATACCGGCATCTGTTCTTTTCATAAATTCCCGACTGTAATAACCATTTTCTGTAAAAATAATGGATCCATTAGCGAAAGGATTGGCGTTCATCAGTGCTAGACCTTCCTCAAAATCGCGGACGCGTTTTATGCAAAGTACCGGTCCGAAAATTTCTTCCTCACCGATTTGCATACCTGCTTTTACATGGTCAAAAATTGTTGGTCCGAGATAAAATCCTTGCTCATAACCTGGCACGCTGTGCCCACGACCGTCTAAAACCAATTCAGCCCCTTCTTCGACGCCTATTTTGATCCAATCTTTGATTTTGAGGAGATGCGCTTCTGTAATAATAGCGCCCAGCTGTGACTCTTTTAGGTAGCCCGGCCCTACTTTCAAGTTAATTAATTGCTGTTTTAAATGCGCCACCAAGCTGTCGGCAATAGTATTCTGGACAACTAAGACCGACAAGGCCATACATCTTTCTCCAGTACAACCATAGGCCGCGTTTATAGTGGCATGTACCACCTTCTCCAGATCTGCGTCATCCAATACGAGCGCATGATTCTTTGCCTGGCACAAAGCCTGCACCCGTTTGCCATGCGCTGCCGCTTTCTGGTAGATATATTTCCCGGTATTTGTAGATCCTACAAAGGTTACTCCTTTCACGTTGGGATGCTCTAATAAAATAGCTGCTTCCGCATTGTCACAAGTTAAGATATTGACAACTCCCGCCGGCAAACCCGCCTCGTATAGCAATTCAACCATACGGAAGGCTGTCATGGGCGTAATGTTGGAAGCCTTCAGTACAACCGTGTTGCCTGTTGCAATACATAAGGGAATAATCCATCCCATCGGGATCATTGCCGGAAAATTGAAGGGCGCAATACCGGTGAAAACACCGATAGGTTCCCGGTAAGATACCGTATCGTAACCGGAAGAAACATTCATAAGAGATTCGCCCATCATTAATGTTGGCGCGTTACAGGCTAGATCTACCACTTCTTTCGCCTTTAGCACATCTCCCCTTGATTCTTGCCACGTTTTTCCGTTCTCTTTGCAAAGCATGGCGATCAATTCATCCAAATGCTCTTCTATGAGATAACGGAATTTGTATAAAATCTGTATCCTATTAAATACTGGCACATTGGACCATGTCTGATAGGCGTCATGAGCTACTTCAATTGCTTCCACAACTTCTTCTCGTGTACATTTGGGGGCTAGCGCCTGAACTTCACCCGTATTTGGGTTAAAAACTTCAAAATAATCGGTGCATGTTGAGGTAATCAGTTTACCTCCTATAGAAACTTTTAATTTTAATTGATTTATTATATTGGTCATAGCGTTCTAAACTTGAAATTGGTAACCCATTTGTTTTAAATAATTCCGTGAAACTTCGGCTGCTTGGTAGGCTGTTCTTATAGGTTTGTGATGCTCATCTGAATCTAGTTCAAACATGATCATACCTGCCATCTTGTTTCTTCTAGCTTCTAACAAGCTCAATATCTTCTTTAATTTCACTTTTCCTTCTCCCAGGGGCGAGTAACCTAAATAACCGTTATCTCCTCCTTCAAAATCCTTGAGATGGACGTGTTCTATCAAAGGCATAAAATCACGAACGATCTTCACCGGGTCGCAGCCAGCCTTCTCCAACTGTCCCACATCTGGACCAAATTTCATGTATGTGGTATCTACATTTTCCATGACCGTATATACTTCTTCTTCCGTCTCGATGGGAGTTCCGGTATGCGGATGAAGTGCACAAACCAAGCCTTCATCTACAATGGCTTTGGCGTAATCGTTAAGTGATGCTATAATATGTTGCTTATGTTCAATGAAATTGTAATTGGTTTTTTTGCGGTCTACTCCCGAGGCACAGTATTCGATTACTTTTCCTCCTTGCTGTTTGAGCATCCGCGCCCATCGGGTTAAGTTCTTTAGCTCTTCTTTCCTTTTGGCAGGGTTTAAAACGTCTGTATCACAAAAAGCAGAAATAATGGGCACCTTATATTTCGTTATAAGCTCGCCTATTCCTCCATGTTGATTTTCCCATGTTTCGATCACTTTTCCAAATGTTTCAAAGGCGTGGAATCCCAACTTGGAGATGTCCTGTAAAGCTGGCTCCAGATTGTCAGGACCGTAACCCCACAAAATGAAAGTGGCGCCAATGGGATTTTTTTTTCTAGCTTCTGCAAAGATGGCATCAGGCCTAAGAAGAAATGCGGCCGTACTCATTCCGGCTACTTTCAGAAAATCTCTCCTAGGTAAATGAATGTTATTCTTCATGTATTTTCCATTAAAATTTTTAGCTGATTCTTGCGGCCGTATTTATCATTATTTCTATTGCACTAATGGGCGTGGCTTGTTGCCTCCTTAGCGCTGTTGATCTCGTATTCATCTCATTTAGTAAATGTGACAATAGCAGCACCTCCGATTACCAATAAAGCACCCAGCACTTTTGGAGTGGAAATATGCTCTACCGGCGACCCCAGTAGGCCATAATGGGCAAGCACCAAACCGGTAATAATCTGCGCCGTAATCATCAAAACAAAAGCAGACCCGGAACCGATACGGGGTATAACCCACGCGATCCCGAAGACAAGGATTGCGCCCATAACGCCTGCACTTAAAAGCCAGATTGGCACATTTTTAAAACGGACAAAGGCTTCTGCTTCAAAGGATGTCAACGCGATTAATATGGCCGTAATGGCACCAATGCCCCAGAAAGCTGCATTGGCTAGCTTTTGGTTTTTGATAATAAGGCCTACCTGGGCATTCATGCTTAAATGTACCGTTAGCACAGTGCCAATCAATAACATCAAAAGGATAAGGTAAATTTTCATAAATAAGCTTTTACAGTGGTTAAAAATTCAATATAATGTATTGGATAGCTACGTTTATTATCCGTTCTATTTATATAAGGACGAACTCTTTAAAATGATACCGAATATTTTGAAAAAAAACAGGAAGTAGACCTTATACTGTATTAAGGCAGCAAATTTAAATGTAGAGGAGGTGATGCAAGTAGGCAATCTACCAGGGAGCCGTCTGTTAACTATTGTTTTTTGATTTTGTCAAAACAAAACGCTTTTTAAATCCTTTTATCTGCATGGAAACTGCAATAAGGCTCATGATTAAGCAATTAAAAGACCAACTGCTGGACCGTTTTACCAAGAGCGGTGCCCATGCCGATCTCTTTGACGCGCTACGCGGTCTTTCTTGGGAACAGGCAGGACAAAAGCAGGAAAATTTCCCTTATAATATTTGGCAACTCGCTGAGCATATCCGGATTACTCAATATGATATTCTAGAATTTTGCCGCAATCCTGATTATAAATCGCCCGATTGGCCTTTAGGTTATTGGCCTAAACAGAATAGCCCCGAGGATAGCAAGGAATGGAAACAAACTTTAGACCATATCCAAGCAGACCACCAAACTTTTGCCAACTGGCTTAGGCAAGAAGATGCGGATATTCTGAAACGCTTTGATCATGGTAGTGGACAAAGTCTTTTTAATGAGGCCTTATTGATTCTAGATCATAATGCATACCATGTAGGGCAGATTATTCTGATAAGGAAATTAAATGGCTGGTGGCATTAAACCTTTCGTAACCGACCCACCAAAAAAATGAATGAAATGATTTTGCGTATATGCGCCTAAAGCCTATCTTTGATATCATAGGCTTCTCTATAAGGCTAAAAATAGCTCAAAATTTTGAGGAGCTTTAACACGCTGAAGATAATAAGGAGGAGAAACACCAATAAATGTAACGCGAGAAGGCACAATATTTAAAATCATAACGTTTAAACCGACAATTATGAAGCTAAATTTTCTCAATTTAGGAATACCGGAACTATTTATACTGCTTCCGGCCATACTCTGGGTATTATTATTTGTTCTTGCATTTGTGAAATGCGTGACAAATAGCTGGTTTTCTCCAACGGAAAAGGCTATTTGGGTTCTAGTGATTTGCCTAGCACCTTTTTTTGGAGCAATAGCGTATTTAGCAGCCTACCGAAAGCGTAAGAAAGAACCAATAGTAAGAGAGTATTAAAGCGAACTAAATTGCCTAGGTTAGGTATAAACAAATATGCCTAAATAACTATCTACATCCCGTGGAGATTGGCCGGCTTATTGTTTCTCTCTGTTCCACCTTAATTTACTGATTCTTTTCCAGTCGGAAGTAACAAGTGCCATTACTAATTCAAGTACAATATCCATAAATTTGGGATTAGCCAATTTAAAATACAAATTAAACTGGCTATTGTTTTGATAATTCCCATTTTCACCGAATAATTCCCCCTGTTTACCGAATTCTCTAGGCCATTTACCTAATTCTGATTGGCCTGAGCGCCATTTTGATCTACTTTTGAATCAACAAACAAATAAAGAAATCATTAATCATTTAAAAAAAACAGCGTTATGAAAACCATAGTAAATACCATCTTAGCAGCAATTTTAGTAATCACTACTGCCACCTTCGCTCATGCGGAAAATAATAAACTCAATAGACTTGCTGCTAGCGGCACATTGGAACAATACATCGAAACAGTAACAAAAGGTAATGTAGACGATATTAATGGATTATTCAGTGAATCATTCAGGCAGAAAACTAACAGCAACGAAAAAATGATTACGCATAATAGGGAACAGCTTGTTAACTTCCTGAAAGGCGAAAAAAACGTTAAGCAAAACTGTGAAACATCTTATACCGTTATAGAAGAGAATGCAAATTGCGCTTTTGCCAAAGTGGAAATGAAATATGAGAAGTTTACTAAAGTGGATTATGTAAGCTTAGGCCGTGAGGGCAGCGAATGGAAAGTGAATGACGTAGTAACCTCTTACAACTACCAATAAGGAGCTAGCCTACACGCACGATTAACATTTTAAAAGCTTGAGCCATGTGGATACATGGCTCTTTTTGCGTTGCTATACTTTATTTTTCTGCTATGGTGCGGAACGTCAAATTTACTCTTGGCTTTTTGATAAGTTTTGTTGGCGGGAGACGATGCAGCCAATAAGTTTGGGTAGTACCCGTCATGATTAATAGACTACCGTGTTCTAAAATAAGCGCTACTTTTTCTTTGGTTTGCTTATGTTTAAATGCAAATTTCCGTTCTGCACCAAAGCTCAAGGAACCGATTGTGCCATCTTTTTTCAAGTCGGTTTCTGCATCACTATGCCAGGCCATCCCTTCTTCGCCATGGTGGTATAAATTAAGCAAACAGGAATTAAACGTTTCTCCTGTACGCTGCTGCACCAGGTTTTTTAATATTATCAACTCCTTTGTCCAAGGTAAGGCCAGCTTCGTGGTATTGGAATAGGTATATTCGAAGGGTTTATCGCCGTACCAAGCCACTTTCCGTTTGGTAATGATTTTTTTACCATAAATAATGGCCTCATCATTTCGCCACTGGATAGTATTCAGCAAAATTTCAAGATAATAATTGGCGTCCTGCTGCGACATCAGTTTTCCAAAATAATGCACTGTTCCGTCTTTCGGTAATAGGTTTTTGCTCTTGTCTACTATATTATTAAATAAATCCACTTTTCCACTGTTTATATTGTCTATTCATACAATGTCCGCAAGGACGATAGCCGTTTGCTATAGCTTCTTTCTCGGACGAAAAGAAAAGCCTGCTTTCACGTTTCATCCGTTTGCCTGAAGCACAGGATAGCTTTCCGTAAATCTTTAATTTTACATTGCCTCCATAGCAAATTTCCCTTTGTCGGATTTTACTTCGTAACGCTGCGGCGCTGATATTAATATGCGATATCATACATTAACTCACGGCGTCATGAAAGATGATACCCAGTGTATAACGTTCGCCATGATGTATTTCGCTTACGCCGTGCTTCATATTTACTTTATAGTAACCTTTTGTGCCCTTAACCGGTTTGAAATTAGTGGTAAAAATCAAGACATCTCCTTTCTTAGGTTTCAATACGATGGCTTTGGATTGCGCCCGTGGTATCTGCTGTGTAAGTACAAATTCTCCGCCTGCAAAATCTTTATCAGGTTCAGTAAGAAATAATACCAGTTGGATTGGAAAATAAACAGCTCCATACAAATCTTGATGCAAGGTGTTATATCCACCTGCGCCATACCTCAAAATTAAAACAGTTGCTTGCAGCTGGCCATTATTATGGCATTGTTGCAGTAATTCGCTGTGCAGAGGGGGAAACTGCTTATCTATATTCAGCACCTTAAACCAAGTATTGGCAATCGGCACGAGATATGGATAAATGTTTGTTCGTATAGCCGCAATTAACCCGGGCAACGGATAGCTGAAGTATTTGTATTCACCAAGACCAAAACGATAGCGCTCCATCACAATAGTTTTTCGATAAATAGTCGGAGATTTATAGTTTTCCTTTAATCCTTCACACTGCTCTTCCGTTAATAATTTTGAAACAACTGCAAACCCATTTTGATGCATCGCCTCGGTTATATGCTGCCAATCTAATGAAGCTATTTTTGAAATGATGTTTTCCATGTTTCTACTTGTAACTTTCGGAGTCCGTTCTTGCGCCTTCCCAACCAATGATAGCTGTTTTTCGGGTAGCTCCCCACATGTAGCCTCCAACGGTTCCAGACGATTGAATAACCCGGTGACAGGGAATTAGAAACGCTACGGGATTACACCCAATTGCGGAACCAACTGCTCGCGATGCCTTCGGGCTACCGATCTGTTGGGCTATAGCGCCATAAGTAGACAGTTGCCCCATAGGAATCTTCAATAAACTTTCCCAAACTTTTAATTGAAAATCTGTACCCTTTAAATGCAGTTTAATTTCGGGTAATTTACTCCAATCGTGTTGAAAAATAAATAAGGCATGCTGTTGCAATAAGTCTAATTTACGCTGAAAGAAAGCATTAGGAAACTTCTCTTTTAAACTGGTCAGTGCTTTTGTTTCATTCTCTGCAAAGGACATGTAACAAACGCCTTTGGCTGTAGAGGCTACCAATAGACTGCCGAATGGACTTTCGGCGAAGCTATAATTAATAGATAAATTTTTTCCACCATTTTTATACTCCGCCGGCGTCATACCCTCAATGTTTACAAATAAATCGTGCAAACGACTGGTGCTAGACAAGCCTGTTTCATAGGCGGTTTCAAACAAGGTTACTTGCTGGTTTTCGCGGAGCATATTTTTTGCGTGTTCAATACTGATGTATTGTAGAAATTTCTTTGGACTTGTTCCGGCCCATTCAGTAAAAAGGCGTTGAAAGTGTGCCGGACTTACATGTATTTGTGACGCTATTTCATCCAAATTGGGTTGCGCTCTGAAGTTCTTTTTAATAAAATCGAGTGCTTCTGCAATGCGATTATAATTTAAACTGTCTTGTGTTTCCATCTCTTTAACTTATATGTAACAGCACAAAGTTCGTATTAATTTATAGCCATAAAATCCGAAACATGCGAAGTTTATTAGAAATGTTGCTTGTTATGCCACACGAATTTTCCTTAAAATCAGCAGTGCTGAAAATGTTAAGGCGGCCATGCTAAAATAACAGATGGCTAAGGTACTTTGATTATTTACTTGTAACAAATTCACTGTTCCATAACTTAATACCGATGTGATGAGATACGAACTACCACTGGTAATGCCACTGGAAATACCTGCATTTTCCGGAAAGTGGGTTAAACAAAAGGTAAAGTAAGCATTGTATAAAAAACCTGAACATACATGCATCGCAAATACAAACAACATGAGCATATAAATATTAGCAAAGAAAGAACCTACCAAAAACATGAGCATAGCAATTAAACACTCGGCTAAATTTCCAAGTTGCAGCTTGGCCAATAGAGGCCTCTTTGTTAAAGATTTAGCTAACATACCGCCCACGAAAATTCCCAAGCCAGAAATTAATGCACAATATCCGGTTACTATGGAGGAAAAATGAAAATGTTCTTCAATGATAAAAGGCGCCGTCATCCCGAAGATTAATACCATGGCATAACTTGTACCCAAGACAAAAAGCCCAAGGGAAAAATCGGCCGCTCCCAGCACCTTACGATAGGTCTTCATAATTATTGGCAACCGAAAAGACTGAGCTGTACGCATGGCTTCACCGCAGAATGTCCATTCTAATGCAAAGGAGAAGAGCGCGTAAACACCCAAAAAGTAAAAATTGGCGGTCCACCCCCAATAGGATTGCATATATCCGCCAAGAAATGGCGCCGTAATGGGCCCCAATGCCCAGACAACAGATAATAAGCCCATATAACCTTTAAGTTTATCGCCGGTATAGATATCTACCAAAAAGGCCCGCTTCGCAACCACGATAAAAGCGGTTAATATCCCTTGCAATACACGAATGGCATACATAAATAACAAGTTGGGTATGGCGGCTATAAGAAAGTTGCTGAGTGCAAATAGCAATAACGCACCCAATACTATCTTATACCTGCCGTAACTATCCACCAAGCTCCCAGCCACAAACATGGTAACGCCATAGCTAATTAGAAAACAGGAAAGGGTTAGTTGTATACCAGAGGCAGTGGTGTTAAAGACCGATTGCATCTCGGGAAAAGATGGTATATAAATATCGGTAACCAGACCCGATAAAGGAATTAAAATAAATGTAGAAAGTGTGCTTATCTTTTCGTATTCGCTCCGGTATAATTTCATTGTATCCCTCCTTTTATAGGAGACACAAAATTAGCAGACAGAAAAGAAGTGAAAAATAAGTAAATCAAATATTAGTTAATGAAATCAAACATTTACCAGGAGTAGGCCCCGATAGTCTCTTGGACTTTTGCCTGTTCTGCGTTTGAAGAAGTTATTGAAATGTTGCGGATACTCAAAGCCGAGGCTATAGGCTATTTCTGCTATGCGCCAATGACTATACTGCAACAAATTGAGCGCTTCCTGGAGCACCCTATCTTGAATAAGCTCGCTGGTAGTCTTTCCAAAATAGCTACGTAAGCTAAAGTTTAAATGATTTACATGTACCTGTAGTTGGCCCGCATAATCTGCGGGGGTTTTCAGGACAAGAGCATTATCTGGAGATTCAATAGGAAATTGTTTTTCCAATAAATCGTTGAAGCGGTTAACCAAGTCGCCATCGGGCATCTTTTCTACCTCACCAGACGCCATTCTCAATTTAATAGTGGTATAGGCAATTAACCCCAAGAAATCTTCAAGAACTTGCTTCTTATACACAAAATCGCTATTATACTCGTTTAACATCCATTCAAAATATTGCGCAAATAATGCATATTCTTCTTTTTTTAGAAAAATAAAAGAATAGACATCATTACGGAACAGCTTAAATAAATTGGATAGCGCTTTTCTTAATTCGTTACCAATAAAAAGGTCGTTAAACAAGCAGACGTAACCTTTCTGCGCCGGTGATAGATTTTCCCAACCGAAACGTAAATTCGTATTCGAGAAAAAGATTGCTGGTTGGTTTATAGTAATATTTCCTTTATCAGTATGTAATATGGCATGCCCCTGTGTTAAACAGATTTTATAATAGTCTTTACGGGAGAAGTGTAGGCTTGCATAACAATTATTGCGTTTCAGCACATTAAAATGTGCGTTTTTTCCATTGGTGCTAACCAGATCTTGGGGCAGATTTCTACATGTTCGCTGATAGTATTCTAGTAGCGTTTCAGCTTTCTCCATAAATATATAAATTAATTAATTCAAACTTAGATAAATTTACTTTTTTTCACAAGTGTTTATTTATGGTGTTCAAACTTCGGTCATTACCGGAGGTATGAGCAATATAAATTTGTTTGCATATAAAAGTAAATCTATTGGTCTTTCCTCTGCCATTGAGAGATTGTTTTTATAGAGGAGATATAGTAAAAGCGAAATATAAAACCATAATTCATAGGTTGCAGTCGTTCGGTCTTCCAATATCATTATTTACCCATTAACCCTAACGTAGCGATACTTTTACATTATGTCATAATATCGTCATCTCCTTTTTTGTTATTTTTAATAAATCTAAATAACTATAGATTTGCGCAAACAATTCAACCACCTTAATAGAGAAAATAATGAAATATATATTAGCATTAATAGGTTTATTGCTATTTAGCACGTCTTTATCTTATGCGCAATCGTTTAGCAAAGGACTAAAAGGAAATGTAATCGATGATAAAGGCAAGCCTTTGGATAATGTAACAGTACAACTTATTACAACTCGTACAGCACAGAATACATTTAGGGTAAAAACTGATATAAATGGTGATTTTTCCTTTGATCATCTTTCGGTAGGAAGATATAAACTTATCGCCAGCTACGTTGGCTATAAAGAGCATGTAGAAGAGGTCAATATAACAGGGAGCAGCATTGTTCGGCTACAAATTAAACTATATCCCGATAATGTACTCAGTGAAGTTGTCATAACAGCGGGACGCAAGCCCGAGAGTATTGATCAAGTGCCGTCATCTATCAGTATATTGAATGCCAAAGAAGTTCAAGAGCAAACGAATGTTAACCCATCCGTGGCATCAATCTTAGGAAACACCATTCCAGGGCTTGGAACAGCCACGAATAAGGCCACTAACAGCGGGCAGACCTTGCGCGGCCGTGAAGTCCTGGTACTGATCGACGGCATTCCTCAATCGACCCCGTTAATGAACGGCAGTCGGGATATACGGACTTTGGATCCTGCTGTTATTGAACGTGTGGAGGTGATAAAAGGAGCTACTTCGATCTATGGTAATGGCTCTGCGGGTGGTATCATTAACTTTATTACCAAAACACCTTCTGCTTTCAAACGTTTTGGCGGCACTACTAGTATCGGTACAAGTGGAAACCTGACCCACCCAGCAAACACCATCGGTTACCGGGTTTCGCAATTATTTGAAGGAACGATCAACAAGTTTTCATACGTAGTGAGCGGCACTTACAATTATACTGGAGTATTAAAGGATGCCAAAGGAAATGTGAACGCCCAGGCGGATGGCTTGGGTGAAAACTCACTCTATAATACCTTTATAAAATTGGGATATAAACCGAATGAACATAGCGCTTTCCTTGTTTCTTACAATTTATTTAGAAGTGTACAAAGCAGTGATTATATAAATGTTGTCGGAAAATATGGAGAGACCCCGTCTATTGGTATAAAGGGTGACGATCCTGGAGAGCCCGCCGGAACACCTTTTAATCATAACATTCTTGCTTCTTACCACCATGATGCACTCCCCTATCATACCTCACTTGATGTAACCGCTTATTATAATAGATTTATATCGGTAAACCGCTATGTTGCAAACGGGACGGCTTGGTATGGACCTGGACAAACAAAAATCCAGTCGTTCAAAAAGGGTGTGCGCGTAAACTTGAATACACCTTGGCGAATCAGTGACCATATAGATGGTGAAGTGACTTATGGATTAGACTTATTAAATGACAGAACCAACCAGGTATTGACCGACGGCCGCGTATATATACCAAACATGGACATGGTAAATTTAGCTCCTTATGCGCAGCTCAAAGTGACCACATGGGACAACTTGGTACTAAAAGGAGGTATACGCCATGAAAATGCCAATGTTAAGGTTAACGATTTCAATACGATTGCCAGCGGTCCTAATGGCGAAGGCAGTATTCCAGTTACAGGAGGCAAAATACCATACAATGCAACCACATTCAATGTAGGCCTGCGCTATGATAAGTACGACTTTTTTAATCCTTTTGTTAGTTTTTCGCAGGGCTTTGCGATTAACGAACTCGGACGGATACTACGACGCGCAACGGGCAATACCTTAGAAAGTATAGAAACCGATCCTGTTATTACTAATAATTATGAACTTGGGGCGAGTAGCCGCTTCAACATCTTCCATGTAACGGCTGCATATTACATCAGCACCTCCAAATTTGGTGCTAACCTAGTGGATGTTGGAGGTTATCTTGTAGCACAGCGTCAACCAGAACGCATTTCGGGATACGAATTAACCGCTGATGCCTACCTTGATCCGAAATGGACAGTTGGGGCAAGTTATTCCTTCGTAGAAGGTAAAGCTGAACAGGAGGATGGCACTAAGGTATATTTGAACGGTATACGTATTGCTCCGCCAAAGGCCACCGCTTATGTAGCCTTTAGCCCTACCGCTACCTTAGATGTAAAAGTAAACTGGGTTTATACAGGAGATAGGGATAGATTCGAACCACGTACGAACGGTCTATATGCGAATAGTGAAGGCTCTGTAAGGTCGGTAAACCTTGTCAACCTTTCCGCGTTATATAAAATCAACAGCAGATTTATGCTCGGCATGGGCGTCGAAAATTTACTAAATACATCCTATTATCCGGTAGTGAGCCAATACCGGGCAATAGATGCAGAATATGTGCGCGGTAATGGTGCTATGATGAATCTTAACTTGTCTTACAGTTTTTAAAGATATGGCCAAAAAGCTATTTCTTTGGTTACACCGCTGGCTTGGCCTAATAGCGGGAACGATTGTATTGATCTCAAGCCTGACGGGTTGCATTTATGTTTTCTCGGATGAACTGAAAGAATTAGTATATAAAGACCGTTTGTTCATAACGGCATCAACGGAGAAGGTTCTACCCCTAAGTGTGCTAAAGGATCGTGCACAACAAGCACTTGGCCTCTCTTATAAAATTACGAGAAGTGAAATTTCTCCCGAGCGCGGGCGATCTTGGATTTTCCGGGCATATGCCGTCAACCCCAAAGGAATCGGGTATTGGAACTACTATAAATATTATTACCGAGTATATATCAATCCGCACAACGGTAAAGTTGTTTACATCGAAAACAGCCGGAATGAGTTCTTCCAATTGGTTCTAAGCCTTCATAGAAACCTTTTACTGGGCGATTGGATTGGCAACCCCGTAGTTGGCTGTGCAGTTATAAGCTTTGTGCTGATTCTTATCAGTGGCCTGGTACTTTGGTGGCCTAAAGAGTGGCGGCGAAAAAAACTTAAGAAAAACTTTCTGGTTAAATGGGACGCCTCACCGAAACGGCTTAATTATGATCTTCATAAAGTGCTTGGGTTTTATATTTTAATACCAATGTTGATAACTGCATTAACCGGATTAATATTTTGCTTTGATTGGGCCGACAACTCGGTACAATACCTTTTTAATGGTGGTGCACCATCGATAAAAAGGGTTATTCCGCAGTCCGCCTCTCCTAACTATGGAAATGGAGAAAAAGCATTGGATAAAGCCGTATATACCGTTATTCTGCGGCATCCCGATGCAGATCTACTTTCCATTCGGTTCCGACCTGGAGAAACGGCACCTATTGATATCCAGACGCGCCTGCTTAAGAGCAGGACCCATGTTTTTGTCTGGTACTACTTTGAACGTCAACAAGGGAGTTTGTTAATGCGCTATAGCAATAAAGATGTGCGGGGCGGCGAAAAGGTACGTACGATGAATTACGATTTACATACCGGATCCATTGGTGGAATAGGAACAAAAGTACTAGCCTTTGTAAGCTCATTAGCTTGTACAAGCCTTCCCATAACCGGATTTTACGTTTGGTACAATAAAAGACGAAAGAAAAATGTCAAAAAACTCTGACTACCAACATTTTATTAATTAGGAAAGCGAATGTAGCTTCGAGCTATTTTAAATAAGCAGCAAAAAACTAGCTATCTTTCGTTTGAAACTCGCGTTCGATATTATCTTTAAAGCGCATAATTTTCTCCTTCCATTCTGGAGCCTTTTCTTTAATATCATCTACCATGGATTTACCATTTTCATCTTTTTTTGTCGCAAATTTATATGCTCCGTAAGCTACTGCTCCGAGCAGCACTGTTCTAAATAATCCCATCGTTTCTAGTGTTTCTCTTCGTAACAAGCTAAACACTTATTTGTTTGTGTTTTACTGGATTAGTATTTACAATTTTTTAACCATTCCCTCCATTAGTTCGGAAGAAAGGTATCAACAAAATAACTGGCCCATTAAACAGGTTCAAAATAAATATGCTTATATTGTGGATATTGTTTTTGCAATAGCTGCCTAAGGTCCTGGATTTTCTTTGCAACCGCCTGACTTACTATATCATCTTTGAATTTTAATCTAATCAGTAAAATAACTTCATCAGGCCCTTGATACATAGACAAAGGCTGATAAACGCGGTCAATAACCTTATCGCTTTCCAGTAGTTGAACCACATCGCGCAATTCCGCCGGGGTAAGGGTTTCGCCCATTAATAGGCTTCTGCTTTCTCTTACTAACAAGATTGCTACCGTTGTAAGGAGCAAGCCGATCATGATGGAAGCAATGCCATCAATATAGGGATTTTTCAATACTAAGCTTAGTGTAATACCGGTTGCGGCGAAGAGGATACCGAGTACATCTGCAACATCTTCAAACAATACAACAAAAGTTGAAGGATCTTTGCTAACTCTTACAGCTCTCCAAAAAGGTATATTACCCCGTTGCCTATTAAATTCGCGAACAGCAGTTAGCAGAGAATAACCATCAAAAAGAAAAGCCAGTACTAATACAATATAGTTCCAAATCGGATTTTTAATCTCTTCCGGATGGAGAAGATGTTGATAACCTTCGTAAATAGAAAGACCACCACCAAGTGCAAAAAAAAGCAACGATACCACAAAAGACCAGAAATAAAGTTCCTTGCCATATCCGAAAGGCCGCTTTTCGTCGGGCTTTTTCTGGCTATTACGCAAACCTACTAAAAGCAAAATTTCGTTACTGGTATCTACCAGGGAATGTATTCCCTCTGATGCCATCGCCGAACTTCCCGTTATAGAGGCGGCAATGAATTTGATAATGGCAATAGCAATATTAGCTGCAAAGGCTGTATAAATAGGTGTTTTAGATCCTGCCATAAAAATTTCCTATTTCTTTCTAACGTATGCGCTTACATTTAGTTTGGATCGTATGGAGCCAAAAAATAAATGCAAAATGGTAACTTTACGTTATGACGCAAAAACAGATGCCGGAAGTATGGATGCGCGGCCCTATTAATGGCGTACCGCTGCTCTTGCAGCCGGTAGCCCACGCCCTGTTACAGGTTGGCGAAGATATCCGCTATTATACAAATGGTTTAAATGACCGCCTAATATGGGAAAGACCGGCAGGGATGGCATCCGTGGGCTTTCATCTACAACATATACGTGGTGTAATCGACAGGTTGTTTACTTATGCAGCTAAGCAACCCCTTTCTGAGCAACAATTTGCCGACCTTCATAATGAAGGGATGAAAAACATTGATCTTACGCTAGAAGAACTCCTTTTAGCGCTCGAAAAAAAAATACTACAGGCCGTCGATAAGCTTCGCCGGACGGATGAAGATCAGCTATCAACAATCCGTTATCTGGGGCGAAAGCGTATTCCTACCACGCTTATGGGGTTGATTTTCCATGCAGCAGAACATAGCCAGCGCCATATTGGGCAAATGCTGGTAACTATCCGGATCGTTCAGGCGTCAATCATATAGTGCATGAGATTGTATTCGGATAAGAACGAGTAATATGACATAAAAACCAGGTGTCCAATAGATTAAAATGCCATCTATTAAGGAAAATAAACTGCAGCAATAAATAAAAGCATAAGTAATTATACCTTTGCATGTTAGGGTTTCTTAACGTACAGTTATTTAATTCAAAAAAACAGCATGGAAAACGGAGCATGGAAAACTATAGTATTGTAATTTTTATCATGGCCATTATGATTGGCCTATCCGCTTTGGCAGACAGAATCAGGTTGCCTTATCCCGTTTTACTTATTACTGCTGGAATTATTATAGGTTTTATTCCCAACATGCCTGAAGTTGAAATTAATCCAGAGGTAATATTCCTGATTTTTCTTCCACCACTTCTTTATGATGCTGCTTTTAATATTTCTTATAAAGATTTTAGAACACATCTTAATACCATCAGTACATTAGCTGTTGGCCTAGTTTTTCTTACCGCCACCGGCATCGCCCTGATTGCCCATTACCTGATTCCGGGCATGAGCTGGCCTCTAGCTTTCGTGTTGGGTGCTATATTATCTGCTACCGATGCTGTGGCAGCGATTGGTATTACTAAGGGACTAGATTTGTCGCATAAAACAGCGACGATATTAGAAGGAGAAAGTTTGATTAATGACGCCTCGGCTTTAGTAGCTTATCGTTTTGCCGTAGCTGCTGTAACTGGGGCTACATTTGTCTTATGGGAAGCTTCATTAACATTTCTTATTTTAATGGCCGGCGGCTTTCTGGTTGGATTCATCATGAGCAAGTTGCTCGCTTTTATTTTAAAATATGTAAAAAATAATAACCTAGTTACTATTGGTTTTATCCTACTAATGCCTTTTGTTACTTATCGAATGGCAGAAGAACTGCAGGTTTCTGGTGTTATTGCTGTAGTTATCTTAGGGTTAGGTATTTCCCGTTATAGCCGTAATGTCTTTCCAAACCAAATAAAAGAGCAATCCAAATCTATTTGGGATATTATTATCTTTTTACTAAACGGACTTATTTTTATTCTCATCGGTTTACAATTCCCATATGTCTTAAGGAATATTGATGAAACACAAATTGTACCTTATGTAGGTTATGCACTTATAATTACTATAGTGGCATTAATCATCCGTATGGCTCGTGTTTTTTTACAAAAAGTAAATCTACAGCGCGGCTTTAACAGTAAGAAAGTTCACATTCTCGAAGATGCCTTGTTGGACTTTCAAAGTAGTCTTATTATCAGTTGGTCTGGCATGCGGGGTATTGTTTCGTTGGCTATCGCGCTGGGGCTACCCCATAAAATCGAAAATGGATTGGCTTTCCCCATGCGAAATGAAATTATTTTTATTTCGGTAACGGTAGTGCTATTTACACTTCTAGGGCAAGGGCTAACTTTACCTTGGCTGGTAAAACTCGTTACAAGGAAAAGTTCTTAAAGTTGATATATTAATATTGTAAGAAAGGTAATAAGATGATTTAAGAATGCCTTTTTAGATTTTATATGCATAGCTATTAACTTAGTTAGGATTAAGGATAAAATGAAGGTGCATCAAAGAAGCACAATTAGGCTCTTGATACACCTTCAAATAAGGCTTATTTTTTTCTTAATTTCATCAAGGCTTCAACATAATAATAATCGGCGTAGACCAATGGTACATCTATTTCGCTGTTATGCGGAATGCTACCTACACTATGTTGTAAGATAAAACCCTGGTTAGTACCTAAGGTTGCCCGATAAGGAGGTTTAGACAGGTTTTGCAGTATAGTTACCGCAACTTGCCGATAATGATGACCATCGGCACCTTTTATTTCCGTCGCTAAATCTAACAGACCCGAAGCAATAATAGCTGCGGCAGAAGCATCTCGGTAAGTATCCGGAATATCGGGAGCATCGAAGTCCCAATAGGGTACTTTATCTGCCGGTAAATGTTTATGGTTTAAAATATAATCTGCTATATGCTTGGCTTGATCCAGGTAGCGTTTTAGGCCGGTTTCGCGGTAACAAAAAGCATAAGCATAAAGCCCCCACGCTTGTCCGCGCGCCCAAGCAGACGAGTCGGCATAACCTTGGGCGGTTTGCTGGTGCAATACTTGCCCCGTTTCAGGATCGTAATCTACTACGTGATAGGAACTATAGTCTGGCCGGTAATGATTAGCCATAGTTTTATCCGCATGAGATACAGCAACCTTGTAAAATGTAGAATCGCCTGTAAAGCGGTAGGCATTGAATAGCAATTCCAGATTCATCATGTTATCTATAATAACGGGGTATTTCCAGCCCCGGTCTTTCTGCCAGCCTTTATCTGCATCCCAGGATAAGATCGCACCAACCTTAGGATTATAGCGTTTAAGCAAGGATTTCGCCGTTTGCACCATTACATTTTTATAAGCGGTATCGCCTGTTATACGGTAAGCATTGCCGTAACTGCAATTGATCATAAAGCCAATATCGTGATGACCATAGTAATTTTGTATGGGCTGAAGCAGTTGTGTCCAGTATTGGGCTTTTGCTTTGAGGCTCGTATCTTGACTAAATTCATACAGATACCATAGGGTGCCCGGAAAGAAGCCGCTGGTCCAATCATAGATATCCGACTGCGTCATAACTCCCTGTTTATCTACCGATTTCGGCAATCTATCGTGCTGCAAATATTGCAGGGTATCTAACATATGCTGCGTTTGCTGAACCGCAAACTGCAGTTCTTCATCAATACCTTCCTCTTTGTCCTTTTGCTGGCAACCGTAAACAGCCAATAGCAATAAACAGGAATATACAAGATTGGATTTTATAAATTTATACAACATCATATTTAGTTACTTGGATTTTAGAATTTCAAACTTATACGCACCCGTTGTACTTTGCTGCCGAGCAATAAAAACAAGCTTATACAGACTATTAGGCCAACTCGCCAATAAACGGGGGTCATCGATAGGGATAGCAGCAATCTCCGGGTTACCAAACTGCTTTTCATCATATTGCATATTAAGCCATTGATCACCTACTTGCAAGCGCAAGAGTCCGGGTTTTACCAACTCCGGTTTACCAGCTGTTAAGAAATGAAGTTCGTTTGCCTTTTTAAAGGCATCCAATTTAAATTCATCTTGAATAACAAATTTTTCCTTTTTCCTATCTAAGCTATAAGCTCTTAACCACGACCTTACGGCGGCCTCTTGTGGGTAGGCTTTTGCAATATCTACCGCAAACTGCAACTTATTGTCTGCTTTAAAGCTGGTGCCCTGTGCTTTGTAGCTTAAACCATTCGGCTGCTCATAACCGTTGATCACTGGTAAATTATGGAAACCAGATTGCATAGTCCAGATCTTATACCGTTCGTTGCTGAAGGTTTGTTTGGTATAGGTACCTACACCGGCATCTACCAGGCAGGGCAAGCCATTATAGTACAGGATAAAAGTACCTACATCGTTATGGTTATGGAACTCGTCATTATGCCCCCCTTTTGCTGCAAAATAAAAACCTCGCTTAGTGCCTGGGGTTTCGCGCCCGCCCGCAACCTGTGTTTGTGGAAACCAGTATTGGCCAACCAATGGCTCTATTGCCTTATCCTTTACTACTTTAGGCATCCATTCCAGATCTTGGAGCATCGCATATACACCGCCATTTGCCAACTGTTTACCAAGCCCTTTCTTCTGCGCATAGAAGCTACCAAAACCTTTCATATCAGCGTCATTAATTGCGGTACCATAGCGATAAACCAGACCTGCATTAACACCTCCCTTAGCACTGGCATCGGCAAAATTCACGAAATAAGGATCGTCTATATATACTTGATAAATATAGGTACCGATGCTTTTTACCAATGGATTATTGTAGATGGTTACCTGCCCATCTGTAGCTTGATGCAGCAGTTCTAAATACTCAAAAAATTTCCCTCCGGCATGCGACCAATAAGAAGGCCCTTCATCGCAAGCACCATCATCGTTATAAGAGTTAATAAACTGATCTACAGAGTGCATAGTTTTGTACGTATATTGCACCCTTTTTTCCTGATCGGTTTCTATCAGCAAAATACACTGTAAAACGTTAAAATTGATCCAGGGATTCCAATTATTTACCAATCCGCGTGCGTTGTTTGATTTTGCATCTCCCAATCCCATCCACCAAAGATCATTACGTGTATAATAAGGATCAAGAATATTTCTTTTGATTTCTTGTTCTATACGTTTTGCGATGAGCGGACTTGCTTTATCAAACTGATCTTTAAAGTAATAATGAATCCACGCGAGTAGCGCTCCGGTTTCACCCGAACCCAAATCTATTACCATGTTGCTGATATCCGGAAGTTCTGTAAACTGTTTCTGCAAGGTTAGATGTGCTGAAAGCACCCAGTTGCTCTGCTCGCATATAGCCCATACGCCGTTTATCAGCTGATCTATAAAGCGTCCTTTCCCTTCCATTAGCTCGGCCATCATCAGGTTCTTGAGAGCTTCTTTGCGCGCATTATCTGGTTGCTGCATCTGTTCTCTACTACCTGAACGGCCCAGTTCTAAATAATCAGTTGCTTTAATAATATCCCAATTAAAAGTCAGGGCGGCCTCTCCCTTTTTTATGCATTCGCTTCGTATGGTGGAAGCTTGCCCATTCCAATAATCGCGATCGGCATAACTTGGAAAGGGCACCCAGGCTTGCGATTTTGCTAAATGATTTTGAAGATCGCCCTTAGAAAAAGTTTTCATCAAAATATCTCGCTTATCGGCTGCTTCAATATGGAAGCTTAGCACAAGAAGTGCAAGCAACATCGCTATTTTTTCTATCTTTTTCATTACCATCCAGGATTTTGTTCTAGTTTATCGTTTTGATCAATTTCTGCCTGCGGTATTGGCCATAGGTAATCTCTATCCCTAAAGACCCTGTTTTTGAGCACACGAGTGGTAAACTCCAATATTGGTTCGTTGCATACTTCCTTCGCAATTTTCCATCTGCGCACATCGCTAAAACTCAGTCCTTCGGTAGCCAATTCAACGGCACGTTCTTTCCGTATACGCTGGCGCATCTCCTCCTTTGTTGAAACAAAGGTGGGTTTGCTAGCGTCGGTAAGCTGTAAAACAGGCATCCCAGCTCGCGTACGTACTTGATTAATCGCATTAAACACTTCGGTATCTGGCGCACCTAAATGTTCATTTCGAGCTTCTGCGTACATCAATAATACATCTGCCAGTCTAATTACTGGAAAATCGATCGGACCATCTTCGCGCATCAAGCTCTCATCGCCTATGCTTACAAATTTACGCCAAAGGTATAAAGCATTTGCATTCCAGTTGTGCCGTATATCAAAATTCGGACTAACATCATTTACAAAAGGCCAGGCTAATTTATAGGTAACATTGTTTGTTCCCACATAGCTTGCATAGGGGGTAATGACGGTTTGCTGTAAACGCGGATCGCGATTTTCATATGCAGGTTTCACTTTATCGGGATTGCGAAAAAGTGCATCCCTTTCTGCAACACTCATGGTAGAATACCCCGGAATGATCTTATCCCAATCAAAGGCAGAACCATCGCTCATTTCGTAACTGTCTATTAATGTTGGTGAGGGAACACCGTTTGTCCAACAAGAACCCCGTGTAGCACGGGTACCCAAGCGAAAACTCATATTTTCACCCAAACCCTGTACGGCAACATTCTGTATGGAAAAGATAACTTCTTTGTTCCGTTCGGTTTCTGCCCTAAAAAGCTCACTATATACTGGATGTAAACTATAATTCATCCCCATAACAGTTTTAAAATCAGCTTCTGCAGCTTCCCAATCTGCTGCATATAAAGCCAATTTTCCTCTTAAAGCAATGGCTGCACCTTTTGTAGCTCTACCTAAATCTGTACCACTGTACGATTCTGGTAATTGATTAATGGCTTCATCCAGGTCGGCGCGGATAAATGTGCGGACTTCCTCTACGGTGTTGCGGGGCTTTAATGCTTCGCTATACAGTACGGGTTCGTCATAAATCGGCACTGCACCATAAAAATCCAATAGATTAAAATAATGCAAAGCCCGTAAAAAATGAGCTTCACCTATTAGTCGTTCTTTTAGTGCTGCTTCAACGGTTTCCATTGCCGGAATATGGGCCAAGGCATCATTGGCGCGCTGTACACCTTTATATAGTTCTCGCCATTTATTAGTATAGGAAGGACTCTGCGGCGTAGTAGTTCCTGCCATTTCCTGCTCTAACAGGTCATAGCCGTATGCATAGGGCGACAAGCAATCTAACATATAATATTCGCGGTATACATTCACATCCCGCAAGTTATTATAAATGGCATTTATCCCCATAATGGCCTGCGATTCGGTTTGCCACATCTGTTCTTCGCCAATACGGTCGTACGGCTGGGTTTCTAACAATGAGCTTTTACAGCTTCCTAACGCCAGTACGGTAATTATTATATACACAAACTTTCTCATGGTAGTTATCATTAAAAGGTTACGTTTAAACCAAAGCTAATCTGTTTCATAGTTGGATATAGGGTTTGGGTAAGTCCCAATGCGGTAATTTCCGGGTCTATACCTTCATATCCGGTAAATGTAAACAGGTTCTCAGCGTTCACATAAACGAGTAAACGCTTCATCTTGATTTTCTCCGTCCATTGTGCCGGAAAGCTATAGCTCAATTGAATATTCTTAACTCTTAAGAAAGAGGCATCTTGCAACCAAAAATTAGAAGCGGGATCGGTATTTTGGCCATAGATATAATTGGTTAGCCTCGGGTATTTAGCATTAGGGGTTTGAGGTGTCCAATGATTATCGGCTACGGCCTGATTAATAAGGTAGCCATTTCTAACGCCTGTTGTCATATACCCATCACGCCAGTAGGCTTTATTACCCGCTTGCCCCTGCAATAACACCTGTATGCTTATTCCCTTATATGCTGCATCTAAATTTAACCCAAATATAGAGGTTGGATTTGGGCCGGCCTTTTGGATAACGCGGTCGTCTTCATTAAATTTCTTATCGCCATTAGCATCTACATATAGAAAATCTCCGGGTTGGGGTATGCTTGGCTGGAAGGTGTACCCATCTGCTACAAGCTGATTAATATAATCCATATCAGCCTCTTGTACGATACGGTCTACCTGCCGCACATAAAAAGCCCAAATAGGCTGTCCTTCTAAGAGGATATTTTGGTTGGCCAAGCTAAATTCATCGCCTTTATATTTTACAACCTTATTTTGCACATAGGTATAGTTAGCATGCACACCATAGTTAAAATCCCCCACTTTGTCATTCCAGCCCAGTGAAAACTCTACACCACGGTTTCTTACAATGGCAGCATTTTGTTTGGGAGATTGTAAAGTGCCAGCGCTATTGGTAGGGATACCATTAACTAAAGGAATAGGCAGATCAATCAATATATCTTTGGTATTACGGTTAAACCAATCGACCTCAAAGCTTAATTTATTATCTAAGGCCGTTAAATCAACACCAATATTGGTCATATTGGTTTTTTCCCAAGTTAATAAAGGGTTGGTAATGGCCAGTGGCGCAACACCGCTTACAATGGTACCGCCAAAAGAATAGTTGGCCGACCCGTAGGCGTTAACATAATCGTAATCGCCAATACTATTGTTTCCTAGGCTACCCCAAGAGGCTCTTAGCTTTAAATCGTTAATGAACGATACATCTTTCATGAAGTCTTCCTGTGATACGCGCCATCCTCCCGAAAAAGAAGGAAATACGCCCCATCGGCGTGCTTTAGCAAAACGCGATGAACCGTCATTCCGGATATTTGCTTCAAATAGGTATTTGTCTTTATAGTTATAATTGAAACGCCCAAAAAATGAACGCAAAGCCCAATCGGTGGCATTACCGCCAACCACTGCATCTGAAGAAGTAGCTGCATCGAGCACCGGTGTCGATTCGTCGATTAAGTCGTATCTACGTGCATTAAAGTTATTCTTGCGATAATATTCTTCCTGATAACCTGCCAGTACATCAAAGGTATGTACACCTATTTTGGTATTATACTTTAAAACGTGATTCATAACGTATTGGAATTCGCGTTGATGCGAGTTGTAAACGCTATTACGGCCAGGACTTGGATTAGTTATTTGCTCGGTCTGAAAATTCCACCGGGGTATATAAATATTATGGCTTCTTTGCGCTTGATTATCAAAGTCTATAGAAAACCCTGATTCTAAGCTCAACCCTTTATATAAATTAATGGTGGAATACAGTCTGGAGAAAACCTTTTGCCGCTCCAAATCGCCAATCGTGCTATTGATATTGTGTAAGTAATTGTTGGCCTGCAGATTTTCGCCTGGAGCCATGGCTGATCCATAACGCCCTTGAGGGTCGCGTGGTAAAATACCCGGAACCGAACCGGCTGTAAAGCTAAACATCTCTTCAACATTTGCCAATCCGGCGTTTGACCATAAACCATAAGTGGTACTCCCCACAGTTAACCAATCGTTAATTTTAGATTCTACATTGACGCGCGCACCATATTTCTTAAATCCCGCATTTTCTACAATACCCGGATTATCGAGGTAATTAGCTGATAGTAAATAGGTAGTTTTTTCATTTCCACCACTGGCAGAAAGGTTGTGTTCTTGTGCCCATTTTTTCTGTAGAATCCAATCAAACCAATTTGTGTTGGGGTAACGGATAGGATCGAGCGAGGAATTGGTTCTCCAATCGTCTATCGTAGCTTGCTGAAAAGGCCCCGAATTTGCTGTTAAATTATTAAAGCCCTCATTTATCAGTTCCATATGGCGTGGATAATCACTCACCATATCGATAAGATTAGAAGGCTGCTGTTGCGATGTACGTACATTATAGGTTATGCTTGAAGCACCCGATTTACCTTTTTTCGTAGTAACCAAGATAACGCCATTTGCTGCTCTCGACCCATAAATAGCAGCAGAAGCAGCGTCTTTTAATATAGAAATGTTGGCCACATCTTGCGGGTTAACATCGTTCATGTTTCCGGGAACACCATCTACCAGCACTAAAGGATCTGAATTATTAAGCGTTCCCTGTCCCCGGATACGCAAAGTAGCCCCATCTTTACCAGGTTGCCCGGTAGACTGCCGTACCTGCATCCCTGAGCTTAACCCGGCCAAACCAGCCGATAGGCTTGTAATGGGTCTCGTTTCAGCAACATCTGAAAAATCTATTGCCGAAACCGCTCCTGTTAGGTTTACCTTTTTTTGCGTTCCATAGCCCACTACCACCACTTCATCTAGCGCAGCTTGGTCTTCCTGCAAAGTAATCGCCATTAACGAAGTAGACATTTGTTGTTCGAAAGTTTTATATCCAATAAATTTAAAAATCAATACGGCTTGAGCATCTTGAACTGGCAGGCTAAATCTACCCTGTTCATCTGTAGTGGTACCATTTTTACTGCTCTTTTCTAATACACTCACTCCTGCCAATGGTAGGCCTCCGGCATCTTTTACCACACCATTTGCCTTTGATTGAATTGCTGACTGTGTTGAAACAATATTGGTTACCGGCTTCTCTTTTAAGATAACGGCATTATCCCGCAAAACATAAATAAAAGGCTGATTCTTTAGACATGCGGCAAGTGCTTCTTCAAGCGATGCATCTTGAAGGTTCACATTCACTGGTTTTGCCTGTTTAATGAGGTTAAGATCATAAACGAAATCGTAACGGCTCTGTTTGCTTATAATGTCAATAACCTCCATTAAGCTAACCGAGCTTTTTTTGATTGTAATAGACTGCGCGTTTAGCGGCAGTGCAAATGTTTGCACAATACTACTTAAAAGTACAACAATGATTAGATTGATTTTCATAATCAGGGATTTATACTTGGGCGTAATTAGCTCAAATACCTTTTTTTTAAGGAGATTACGCCGCAGGATATCATATAAATTCATATTTTTGAATTTTCAGGTTTAACATGTAAATATTGGTTCACCGATATAGTTTTTCCTGATACAGCTGGGAGATGTTCCGAGCACTCCCGGCTTGCTTTTATTCAGGACTAATATTTTTATATTAATCTAACACTGTAACCCTCCTTTCTTTTATTTCGAAGTGTACATTTCCTGTTTCTTCTATTAAGCTTAACACTTCTTTAAGCGATCTGCTACGCGAGATTTTACCACCAAATGCCAAATGTCTTTTAGCAGTAACTTTGTAAGTAATGTCTACATCGTACCAACGGGCTATCTGAAGCATGATATCTTGCAGATTATTCTGAAATTTAAAAAATCCCTCTCGCCAGGCCAACACTTCTTCTATATCGGCTTCCTGCACGTCTAGGCCACTATTAACCGAAACCGCTTTTTCGCCAACTCTTAATATTTTCCCTTCGCCATTATTTTCTGTACTATTAGTCTTATTAGCGCTTACTCTTACACTTCCCTGTAACAACGTTGTGGTTGTGGAGCCCTCTGGATAAGCTTTAACATTAAACTGAGTACCCAAGACATGTATTTTTTGTTCAGCTGTTTGTACAGTAAAAGGACTTTTTTGATTAGGGCTGATAACAAAGTATACTTCACCGCTCACGCTTACCGCCCGTTCATTAACGTTAAATGCAATGGGGTAAGTTATGGATGATGCCGCATTTAGCCAAGCAGTAGAACCATCGGGAAGCACAACCCTATATTGCACTCCGCGTGGCGTAGAGATCGTATTATATAGGGGTTGTTTAGTGGAAGTACTTGTTTCGCGCGCGCTATATTTAAGCTGTCCATTTTCCGTTTTTACCACCTCCATATCGCCCTGTAAAGCGATGGTTCCGTTATCAGCATCATCAAGCAATATTCTAGAACCATTTGATAGGGTGAGGGTAACTTTCTTTATTTCAGGAGTGTCTGTAACTGCCGATAATTGTATTGGAGTAACGGTGTTCCGCCGGTAGTCAAATTGATGGATATACAAATAGCCAAAAGCAAGTGAACACAGGAGCACGATGGCCGCCGCTATGTTTCTATATTTTAAGTAAGGATTAGGTAATTGCTCTTCTACTTGAAGTTTAATTTGCTGATCTATTTTACCTTTTAGCAATAATTTTAATGATTCTTTGTCTGAGGGATTTAAGTTATCACCTTCATTTGCTTTATCCAGATAACTCAAATAAGACGAATATAGCCTTAGCTCCTCGTTAGAAGCCGTGCCTTCGACTATTTTTGCCGTCAATAATTTTAGTTCGTCCTGGTTCATAACATGCCTAATTACTACTAAGGCACGCTACTCTCATTCATCCCCCAAACTTGAGGCGATTTTTTTTGCGATTTATCAAAAAGCTAAAAAAAGAAGAAGAGAAAATGGGCGTATTTTGCTAAATGGATACGCAGTTTTTTCAGGGCAATAGTAAGCTGGTTTTCTACTGTTTTTTCTGAGACCTGGAGTTTTTGCGCAATCTCGGGATTGCTTAACCACTCATTTCTGCTTAAATGAAAAACTGCTTTACATCGATTGGGCAATTGTTCTGTAAATTGATCTATCACTAAACGAAGTTCTTTTAATTCTAAGGCCGCTATACTGGATGTATCGCTGTAGGCATCGGCATCTGCTGCGTTTTGTGTAATAGTTTTAAAAACATGCATCTTAACCTTATCATGCCGAATATAATTAGCGATTTTATAACGAACAGCCATCTTTAAATAAGCTTCGAACGAATTTACCTGGAGGCCTTGTCTATTGTCCCATAACCAAACAAAAATTTCCTGTAGTACATCTAGGCTTAATTCTCTATCCTGCATAATGCTAAAAGCATGCTGATAAAGATTTTCCCAATATCTATCGTATATTTCTGTAAAAGCTCGATGATCGCCAATTTTAATGAGCGTGCGTAATTGTTGATCATTAAGGGAGCTATAGCAGATCATAACATAATGATATGGTTAGTTGTTTATACCACAAACATAATAAAATTTAGGTTGTCTGCAATAGGACACTATTTTTTGAAGAGCAACAGCATTAAAGAAAAAAGATGGCTCTCTGATTTAGAAAAATTATTTCTCAGAGAGCCATCTTTTGGCAAATTCCATACAGCTGTAGCTTCTTACGGCTACTATTTTACAGCAGCTAAGGCTGCGGTATAGTTAGGCTCTTGGGCTATTTCGGGCACCTGTTCTTCGTACACAATTTTACCTTCGGGGTTAATTACCACAACGGCTCTGCTTAACAATCCCTTTAAAGGACTATCAGTAAGCTGAACACCATATACCTGTCCGAAATCCGAACGAAAATCTGAGAGCATTACCACATTCTTAATACCTTCTGCGCCACAAAACTCAGCCTGTGCAAAAGGTAAATCTTTAGAGATACACAATACAGCTGTATTGGGCAAATTTGCCGCATCTTCATTGAATTTACGCACAGATGCTGCACAAACACCGGTATTAACACTTGGAAAAATATTTAGGATTACGTATTTGCCCTGAAAATCTTTCAAACTTTTTTCTGAAAGATCTACCGCTGTTAACGTAAAGTCTTTTGCTTCGGAGCCTACTTTCGGCAATGCGCCAGCGGTATGAACCGGGCTACCTTTAAATGTAATGTTTGTCATTTTTGCTAATTTATTTAATTGTTGACTTGTAGTTGATAACTCTTGCGCATTTATTGCTGTATAAAAACAAAACGTAAGACCTATAAAAAAGATGTGTTTCATAACATATAATTTTCTTTTGATGAATTAATGAGGCATCCAGTACTTGCCACAGCGATTAAGGTAAATTTTTACAGGCAAAAACATAAACACTTCGTTAATTCTATTTATTTAGTGTCTTAATAGAATAGAACGTGCCAGCTATTACTTTGTTTGTTTTAATGCGATGGCGCCATTTCTTTTTAAGAGCCTCATTAGGCATAACAATTTTACTGTTTTTTAAGCGAAAAAAACAGCCGAATTAAATTATTTACACTAAAATTGAAATCAGGCTCGCTTTTATTCTGTTTCTTTGCAAAATGGTTTTATTAAGCGACGTTGAACCTGCTAAAAGCATGAAGCAAAAAAACAACATTCTGGTTGTGGGAGATATTATGATTGACCATTATATCTCTGGTAAATGCGATCGTATATCGCCCGAAGCACCTGTTCCGGTAGTCAATTTTAAACAAGAAACCTATACCCTTGGAGGTGCGGGCAATGTTATTAAAAACCTGATCGCATTAAATGTTCCCGCACAATTATTGGCAGTATGTGGTGAAGACGACGCAGCTTTGCAGCTGGAGAATCAATTAAATAATGTTGGGGTAAATTTTTATTATTTGGCTAAAGAAAAAAGCAGGCCTACAACCATAAAAACACGTGTATTGGCTGGCAATCATCAGCTGTTACGAATTGATAGAGAAAGCAAACAGCCTGTTGCAAAGGAAGAAGGAGATAAGCTGCTAGAACAATTAGCTAAGCTATTGCCCCAAACCAAAATTTTAATTCTTTCGGATTATTGCAAGGGTTTTTTCAGCGATGATTTAACGAAAGAAATTATTGCGCTGTGCAAAAAACACGATGTGCTGAGCTTACTCGATTCTAAAGAAAAGAAGCTGGAGAAATTTGCGGGTGTAGATATTATAAAACCCAATAAAAAAGAGGCGGCTTTAATGTCGGGAATAGAGATAGTAGATCAAGAAAGTTTAAAAGAAGCTTGTGCTGTTATTAAGCAAAAAGCGCAATGCCAGTCGGTTGTTATTACGCTATCTGATGAAGGAATGGCTATATACCACGATGAGACTTTAGATATGATACCTACCAGAGCATTGGAAGTGTACGATGTTACTGGCGCTGGCGATACTGTTATTGCCACTATTGCTTACGGTTTGGCTCAGGGGCTGTCGCTCCATGATGCTTGTGATTTAGCAAACCATGCGGCAGCTGTGGTTGTTGCTAAGATTGGAAGTGCAACCGCAACATTAAGTGAAATAGAACAACTACGAAAAAAGCGAGAATAATAATATGGAAGCTATTATACAACAGGCCTTCGAGCGTCATTTAGAAACCCTTAGATTAACGCAAGAACAGCTGACACCTCTTATTAAAGAAGCGGGGATATGTATTGGCCATGCCTTAAAAAACGGCCATAAAGTTTTATTGGCTGGTAATGGCGGAAGTGCAGCTGATGCCCAACATCTAGCAGCCGAATTTACCGGAAGATTTGTTAAAGAACGGGTACCATTGCCTGCCATTGCCTTAACTACCGATACCTCTGCGTTAACAGCCATTGGTAACGATTATGGTTATGAGCAGGTGTTTTCGCGGCAAGTAACTGCTTTAGGTAATACGGGAGATATCTTGATAGCGATTTCTACCAGCGGAAATAGTCCGAGCATTTTAGCAGCCGTGGCCGCTGCTAAAGCAAAAGGCATCACTTGCATTGGCCTTATGGGTCGGGATGGTGGTGATCTGAAAGACCAATGTGCCATCAGCTTGGTGGTACCCAGCGAGGTTACGGCAAGAATTCAGGAAATGCATATTTTAATCGGGCATTTATTCTGCGAATATGTAGATGCTATTTATTAATTTTCATGGGCAATCCAATCCAACATACGTTAAATCAAAAGCTGCTTAGCCGATCGGCACTTACACAACAAGCCAAGGCATGGCGCTTGGATAATCAAAAAATTGTATTTACCAACGGATGTTTTGACTTATTACATCCCGGCCATTTAAACTACCTGTTAGAAGCCGCTGAGTTAGGCCAAAAACTGGTTATAGGCTTGAACTCCGATAGCTCGGTAAAAAGGTTGAAGGGTACAATGCGGCCTATTAATGATGAACCCGCTCGGGCGTCTTTTCTGGCCTGTCTATATTTTGTTGATGCCATCTGTATCTTTGATGAGGATACACCTCTTGAACTAATTAAAGCAGTTGAACCTGACATTTTGGTAAAAGGCGGAGATTATACCATAGCCGATATTGTAGGTGCTAAAGAGGTTTTGGCCAATGGCGGATTGGTAAAAACCTTAACTTTCTTGCCCGGCTATTCTACCACAAACCTGATCAAGAAAATTCAAGAAGACAAGAAGATATGAGTAAGAAGGCTTTATTTCTTGACCGAGATGGCGTAGTGAATATCGATAAAGGTTATGTTTATAAAATTGAAGATTTTGAATTTGTAGCAGGTATTTTTGAGCTCTGCCGATACTTTCAAGAAAGGGGATACCTGCTTATTATCGTCACAAACCAGTCTGGCATTGCCAGAAAATTATATACAGAAACAGACTATTCATTGCTTACAACATGGATGCTAAAGCAATTTAAGGCGGAAGGTGTCACCATCAGCAAAGTATATCATTGCCCTGATCATCCAGATTTTACCGGCCCCAGCAATAGACGGAAACCCAATCCGGGAATGCTATTTGAGGCTGCCAAAGAGTTTGGAATCAATCTCAAAGAATCCATTATGCTAGGTGATAAACAATCTGATATGGAAGCAGCAGAAAACGCAGGCATAAGTTATCAAAAGCTTGTGAATACGAACGAGCCTTTGGTTGTAGCAGATATAGTATCGTTGTTACAGTAATTATTATCAGTAATTTTCCATTTCGTTTCACGAAAATTTATTGCAGTCCAGCCTTATTTATATTTGCCAATAAATTTATATTTTTATCTTTGCTGTCGGTTATAATACACAATCAATTTAAAACTTTAAACAACAATTAACATGAGAAAAAAAAGACTTTTGCTTTCTTTTATAGTCGTGCTTTGCACCTTAATATCCAATCGGGTTTCCGCCCAATCGCCTGTTAAATTTGGTATCGGTATAGAAGGTGGTATCCCGATAGGTACCGCGAGTGATGGGCACTCCGCAGCAATAGGCGCTAGCCTAAATGTTCTGTTTCCTTTACCTGTAACCAATCTGTCTGTCATCGGATCTGCCGGTTACCAGCAATGGTTTATTAAAGGAGACGTCAAAGACCTTTTTAAAGCAGAAGGTATTGATGTTAAAAGTCCTGGTTTTATTCCGATAAGAGTTGGTGCACGGTATGGTATTGCTCCAAGTCCTTTTTACATTAAATTTGATTTAGGACCGGCTATTTCTGTTAAGGAACCAATAGAGGGGATTGACAGTGGCACGGCAATGAGTTATTCTCCGGGTGCTGGTGTTAAACTTGGTTCATTTGAGGCTGAACTAAAATTTGATATTTACAGTAAAAGTGGTGAATCATTGTCTTTCTTTGGACTTAAGCTTTCACACTATTTTAACTAATCGGTATCCAAAAATACCTCAACAATTAATGGAAAAAGCCAGCACGATAATATATCAAGCTGGCTTTTTCCATTTAATTCGCTAAATCATCATTTTTGATTCCGCGTTTATTTTTCTTTATCACTCCTTTTATTTCTAACTGAGATGCGTGAGTACATATCTAAAAAAGATGTTTCACAAATTATTATCCCCTTTTGGTGGGATGGGAAATAAATTCTAGCCCCATAGTAAGATCGCTTTTTCATCTCTATAAAATTTGATCTTTCATATCTTGCCAGTGATAAACCTTTATTTTTTCCAACTGTTTTTTTGCAGCATTAACCATTGCTTTGGCAACATCTCTTCCTTCAATACCGCGGTATTTTTTAAGGCCGTTTCCTACGAGAATAAAATTCATTAGCGGCCATATTTTCAACAATATACGTTCCAGTGGCCTATTTTCTTTTCTATCCCCCAACAGCATTGACGGCCTAAAAATATACGTATGCTGAAAATTAAGCGCTATAATATCCCGTTCAGTATCGCCTTTTGTTCTTATATAGAAAATGCTTGAATTGGCATTTGCACCAACTGCGGTAACCAGAAAGACAGCCTTCGCTCCTTTCTCTAGCGCAATCTTTGCCGCTAGAACAGGATAATCGTGATCTATTTGATAGTATTCCTGCTGGTTCGGTGTTTTCTTTTTGGTAGTACCTAATGCAATGAAAACATCATCTGCCTCTATATCTCCCTTTAGACCAGGCAAAGATTGGAAATCGCCTATCAGTATTTTTAATTTGGGATGATGAATAGGCAGTTCTTTACGTACAACTGCTGTAACCTGGGAATAATCCGTACTGTTTAATAGTTCGTCTAATAGGTACGAACCGATAAAACCACTTGCACCAAAAAGAATTGCTTTTTTTTGTTCCATATTATAGCCCCGTTTTAATATACCTATTAAGCAGAAAAAAGAATTGCCTTTTTCAATACATCTAAGATAGGCAATAGCAAAGAAATATAGGCTAAGGTATAGAAATAGTTTTCAAGTTGTATGCGGAGCTCCCAGCCGGACTCGAACCAGCAACCGTTGATTACGATTCAACTGTTTTACCGTTAAAACTATAGGAGCTTTAATCGTGCAGTGACTGGATGAAGTTAAAAAATATTTCATTTAATTGCAAGCAGCTAATCAGCGTTAGCACGTATAGGCTTAAACAAGATGCCATAAAGACATTTTGCTTGTATAAAAAAAGCCCGAACTGCATTAGTAGTGCAGCTCGGGATTCATAGACATGTTATCGTATTTTAATAAGTTACTGTAGAGGTATCTGGCTCAACCATATTGGTATCCGCATCTTGCGAATTTTCCGGTGCTTTATCTATCAGCTCCATAAATTGATCCAATTTAGGCGTAATGATAATCTGTGTACGCCTGTTTTTGGTTTTTCCTGCCTCAGAGTCATTGCTGGCAACTGGGTTGTATTCACCGCGTCCACCGGCAGTAAGCCTTTTAGGGTCAACGCCGTAATTGTTCTGTAAGGCCTGTACTACTGATGACGCCCTTAAGGCACTTAAATCCCAATTATTACGGATATTCTTTTGCGATATAGGCACATTATCCGTATTACCTTCTATGAGCACCTCATAATCTTTATAGTCGGTAATGATTTTAGCTATCTTACTTAAGGTCTCTCCGGCCTGTGCGGAAATCTCGTAACTACCAGATTTGTATAGCATATTGTCGGATAAAGAAATATACACCACTCCCTTCAACACTTGTACATCTACATCGTTCATTTCCTCGCGGCTAAGTGAGCGGGTAAGGTTGTTGGTTAATACCATATTCAACGAATCGCTCTTATTTTTGGTATTTACCAAATGTTGTATGTATTTGTTTGATGCATTGATCTCATCAACCAATTTGGAAATATTGGCGTTACCTTGCCCACTGTTGGTCAAACATTTATCCAGCGCAGCCTGAAGCGAATTAACGTTTGACTTGTACTGGGCAATCTGCTCTTCGAGATCCTTTACCCTAGAAGTTGCGTTTGATAATTCGTGTTGGCTGTTTAGGTACTTCAGATCTAAATCTTTGTACTTGGTTTGCAATTCGCCATAACTGGTTTGCAATTGCGTATACTTCTTGCTACCGCATCCCGATACCACTAATACAAGGGCAAGGAGTGCACAAGGTAGGCTTAATATTTTACTGTTCATAACTATTTTTTTTGCTGTTTAAAAATAAACATTAAATGCATAGAAAAGACTGTGCCAAAAAAAAATAAAAAAGACTTGCATTTGGCTTAACCCGCTTGACCTTTTTACAGATAAAGATAATATCTTCTAAGAAAGTGACTTTTTTATGATCACTTATTTTGAATCATTCTAGTTTATCACCCTAAAAACTCTTTATTTTGCAGAACATAACGAAAGGAAATTCCTTTGGTACAGACAATCCATAATTATTAAAGAACAAACACTATGATGAAAAAGTTCACAACCATTCCAGTAATGGCCTTATTCTTGGCAGTCGCGGCCTGCGGTGGCGGCACATCGAGCGATCAAGCAAAAACCGGCGAACAGCAAGACGCAGCATCAGCAACCGGCATTGCTTACGCCATTGATACTACCGCCACCAACGTAACCTGGCACGCCACACACAAAGGCGGATTAGCCCCCCGCTATGGCACCATCAAAGTAACTGGTGGCACTTTATCGGTTGAAGATGGCCAGCTAACTGCCGGAGATTTAGAAGTTAACTTAGCGGGTTTACAAGTAGATCCCGCCTCTGTAACCGAAGCAGACAAGAAATATACCAACCTAGAAGGCCATTTAAAGAGCGGCGATTTCTTCGATGTTGAAAAACATCCAAATGCGAAATTTGTGATTACCGGCGTTGCTCCTTATGATAGCACTGCACAAAAAAGTTTGTTACCTAATGCCACCAATATTATCAGTGGTAACCTAACACTGAAAGATAGCACGTTGAATATCAGCTTTCCAGCGCAGATAGCGGTTAGCGATAACGATGTGACAGCGAAAGCCAAATTCACCATCGATCGGACAGCTTGGGGCATTAATTACAAAGCCGAAGGTAGCCCCGAAAATTGGGCTATTAGCAAAGATGTAGAAGTAGGTTTTGATTTAAAAGCAGCAAAAAACTAAATTACGCTCTCAAAACATAAGAAAGGGCCTTTAATGGCCCTTTTATTTCGTTGCTACTTTCTGGAGTGGATTTAAGTATTATACCGAAGATAGATAGCCTTCACCCGTTCATGGGTAGCCCTGCCCTTTTTGATGAGCTTATCGCGGTGGCTATGGCGCTCGATACCTTGGTGTTCTATTTTGTTTTTTAACACATTGAGATATGCCAAGTTGCCTATTACGGTACGATCTAACCGCAGTAAGTTACAGGAGTAGTTACCCAATAGGTAATGGTTATAGAACAAGTGGATTTCACGCATCATTTTACGCCCAAACTTAGTGGTAGGATAATGTGCATCAATTGGCTCTTGCTGCAGCGCATGGGCCAATGCTTTAGAATCGGCATCCCCATCAGCCTGGGTCATTGTCCAGTAATAAAGTGCTTCAATAGCTTGTTCTTCATTTTCAGGAATAATATTAAGCGGAATACCCAAGAGATAACCGATGTATTTCCATAAATGAAATAGTCCATCAATCTCCTCTTTCAACACTCCTATACCAAGCCGCCGAATACCCACCAGGTAAACTAAGGAGAAACCTAAATTAGTGGCCAGCATATCCCAGGTATTTAAGGGCATACCCCATTTTGTGCTATCCCAATCCGTAGCTTTTAGGATATTTACCCGTGCAAAAGAATGAATCATACGGGTTTTAATGATACTATTAAAGCCGATTGCCCCATATTTCAGGGCATTGTTACCTGTAATATTTACCCAGAAATCCACGGTGTCTGCCAAACGTTTGACCGACCCCTTTTTTAGGGCACCTGTATAAATTAAGGGTTTATTTATGGCGGCGGATTCATATCCGCCCATCAGACAGTAATCACGTAAAGCGATGAGGCCTGAGAGGCCGCTACGCTGACTCAATTCCAGTCCTTTTTGCAATAAATCCCAGTTTAGCCAAGACGGTTCTATTTCGATATGAGCAAAAAATTGTTCAATAACAGCACGATATTCGGGAGCTACTATTTGTGGATCCTGCAAATAGCTATCGACGATGCGCTGCCCTTGTCCAAAACCTAAGCCAAGATGAAGCGCTTTAACCAAATGATCGCCAGCTTCATCATATTGAAAAAGGTAAGGGATGTATTGGTCTGCATTTTTAAGCTGGGGTTTTTCGGCCAATTTGGCTAATAGTTTTAGGCCAATGCCCTGCCGCCAATAATGGGCAAACGAAGAGGTATTGGTGCGGTATCGTTGGGGTATATGCATATGACTTTTCCAAAGATCGGATTTTCATTGTCTTTTTCCATTTGTATGAACACAGTATTACAACAACGTAACTATACTGTTACTTTTTGCATGACGCATTTAAGCACTTTATTCCGTTATTTAGCTACGACAACGGATAGTTTCTAGCTCAATGTTCCATTTAATCTCATGTTTTGATAAGTTTTTTCGAGAAAATACACCAAAGAAGATTAGTAAAAAAAACGCAACGACAAATTAACACCTTGCGTGCTGGAATAAACAGCAAACAGCTGAACCGTGCCCTAAACACGCAGCGCCAATTACATCAGGCGCTTTTAAAACGGCTAAAAACTAAAGACAAGATAAAGGTCGCTTTTTTTGTTGTACACGCTTCGGTCTGGAAACTTGATGAGGTTTATCGCTTAATGGACGCGGATGATCGCTTTGATCCTATAATCGTCATCATACCTTATGTTGTTTTTGGCGAGCAACAGATGCAGCAGGATATGCACCTTGCGTATGATCTGTTTGTGTCTAAAGGTTATCAGGTGGTTAAAACATGGAACGAAAAGACGGATACTTGGCTGGATATTAAACAAGAGATCAATCCGGATATCATTTTCTATACCAATCCGCATGAGCTTACCAAGCCCGAATATTACATTTACCATTTTCCGGATGTACTTTCCTCTTATGTGCAATATTCATTTCATATCACCCATTTACATGAAATGCAGTACAACCAACTATTTCATAATCTGCTTTGGCGAGCCTTTTATGAAACGGAAATTCACAGGGATTTTGCACAACAATATGCCGCCAATAAAGCAAGTAATGTTGCCATAGTGGGATATGCGGGTACCGATGTTTTTCTTAATCCGCCTAAGATGGTAAAAGACCCTTGGAAAATTAAGAACAGGAATGTTAAAAGAATTATATGGGCGCCACACCATACCATAGACGATGATAAAAGCTTTTTAAGCTATTCTTCCTTTTTGTTATATGCAGATTTCTTCCTGACAATGGCCGATAAATACCAAAACAACATCCAATTTGCGTTTAAGCCCCACCCAATTTTACGACCCAAATTAAGCGAAGAAAATGTGTGGGGAAAGGATAAAACGGATGCCTATTATGCCCGATGGAACGAAGGAAAAAACACGCAATTATTCGAAGCGGATTATGCAGATTTATTTCTTACTTCAGACGCCCTGATTCATGACAGCGCCTCTTTTATGATAGAATACCTCTACCTAGGTAAACCAACATTATATACATTGAGAGACGAGCATGTTACCGACAGATTCAACGAATTCGGTCAACTGGCTTTTCAGGTACATCAACATGCATTCAATACAGCAGATATAGCACATTTTTTAGAAGATGCCGTATTGAGAGAAAATGATATAAAAACGGAAGAAAGAACAACATTTTATAAAAAATATTTGATACCACCTAATCATAGCACGGCATCAGAAAATATTATCAGCGAGATTGCTCGCTTCATTTAAGACACAAACCATGACGAAAAAAGTATATGTAGGGATGAGTGCGGACATCATCCATCCTGGGCACTTAAATATTATTCAGGAAGCAGCCAAATTGGGCGAAGTGACCGTTGGCGTGCTTACCGATAAGGCTATTGCCAGCTATAAGCGGCTGCCATACCTTGATTTTGAGCAAAGAAAACTCATCGTAGAAAACATTAAGGGTGTAGAAAAGGTTATTGCACAAAATACACTTGATTATGTACCTAATCTTTTAATCGAAAAACCAGACTTTGTGGTACATGGGGATGATTGGAAAGAAGGTGTGCAAAAAAGAACCCGGCAACGTGTGATAGACACAATTGCTAAATGGGGGGGCAAAGTTATCGACATACCTTACACCCATGGCATATCTTCAACTCAGCTCAATAAACGCATTAAATCTATCGGCACCACGCCTAACGTAAGGCTAAAAAGGTTACGCAGATTGATTGGGGCCAAACCTATTGTACGGATTTTGGAATCGCATAATGGTTTAACCGGACTGATCATCGAAAACACAAAAGTAGAAATAAATGGTGTGCTGCATGAGTTTGATGGCATGTGGTCGAGCAGCTTAACAGACTCTACCTCAAAAGGCAAACCGGATATCGAGGCGGTAGATATTACCACTCGTATGCTCAACTTAAATGATGCCCTAGAATGCACTACTAAACCTATTATCTATGATGGCGATACCGGTGGGAAAATTGAACATTTTGCTTTTACGGTAAGAACCTTGGAGCGCCATGGCGTTTCTGCCGTTATTATTGAAGATAAAATTGGCCTTAAAAAGAATTCGTTGTTCGGTACTTCCGTACCGCAAAAACAAGATACCATTGAAGACTTTTCTGCAAAGATAAAAGTAGGAAAACAGGCTCAGGTAACAGACGATTTTATGATTATTGCCCGACTGGAAAGCCTAATATTAGGCAAAACGGTTGAAGATGCTTTAGAACGCGCCTTTGCCTACATCAAGGCCGGCGCTGATGGTGTTATGATCCATAGTAAGGAGAAATCAGGCGATGATATTCGGGAATTTTGTGCGAAATTTAGAGCGGTAGATAAAAATACGCCTATTGTAGTAGTACCCTCCACATTTAACCATATCACAGAAGAAGAGTTTCAGCAAATGGGTGTAAATATTGTAATCTATGCCAACCATTTACTACGCGCGGCATATCCCGCCATGCTAGAGGTGGCTAAATCCATTTTAACCCATGGACGCTCATATGAAGCGAACGATAAGTGCATGCCTATTAAAGAGATTTTAGAATTAATTCCAGGCACCAAATAACGATGATAGCGAGTAAATTATTTTTAGATAAGCTAAAAGCGCTGGATGTAAATTTTTATACGGGCGTACCCGATTCGCTTCTGAAAGACATTGGTGCCTATATAGCCGATCATAGCACTTCAAGTGAACACCTTATTGCCGCTAATGAAGGGGCAGCAGTAGCCCTTGCTACGGGCTATCATTTAGCTACAGGCAAAATGGGCTTAGTTTATTTGCAGAATTCAGGCTTAGGGAATGCCATAAACCCACTACTCTCTTTGGCGGATAAAGAGGTATACAGTATCCCTATGCTTTTGATGATTGGATGGCGAGGAGAGCCGGGGAAAAAAGATGAACCCCAGCATGTAAAACAGGGCCGGGTACAGCAAGCATTATTGGATGCAATGGAAATTCCTTACCGGGTTATTGATGCCCATACTTCTTCTATAGATCACATTTTGGAAGAGTTGGTGAGCATTGCCAAACAGCAAGGCTGCCCGGTTGCATTGGTAGTGAAAGCCGAAACCTTTGAACCCTATACGTTACAACAGGATAATAGAACGGATTATCCGCTAAACCGTGAGCAAGCTTTAGCGGTTATTTTAAGGCAGTTGGATGCAGATGCTGTTGTTGTTTCCACCACTGGAAAAACATCCAGAGAAGTATTTGAAATCAGAAAGAAACTTAATCACTCCGGCCAAACGGATTTTCTCACCGTTGGATCTATGGGACATGCCGCGCAGATTGCTTTAGGCCTGGCAGCAAACACCCAAAAAAAGGTTTATTGCCTGGATGGCGATGGCGCTGTATTGATGCATATGGGCAGCTTAGCTATAATAGGCCAAAGCAAGGCTAAAAATCTGCATCACATTATACTGAACAATGGTGCACACGACTCTGTGGGCGGACAACCGACGGTTGGTTTTGCGCTGGATTTTAAAGCGATAGCTTTAGCCTGTGGTTACAAAAAGGCTTATAGTATAACTACTGCAGAAGAGCTTCAAGAACATGTCGCTGCACTCACTCAGGACGAAGGGCCTACGCTTACAGAAATAAAAATGAATAAAGGTGCCCGAAAAGACTTAGGTCGCCCCACCTCCACTCCAAAAGAGAACAAACTTAAGCTGATGGAATTTTTAAGATCATGAGCAAAAATAGCGTATATATCGGTAGGGGTAAGTTATCATGCCTGCAGGCTGTTATAGCACAATGCGGTGGAAAAAAAATATTACTGGTTACGGGCAAGGCATCTTATGACAAGCTTCCTTTAAAATCATTATTGGAAGAACAACTGGAAGGCTGTACCGTGCTAAGGCATTGCCAATTTAGCGTAAACCCCAACGTAACCGATTTGATTGAAGGCGCCAAATTAAAAGCCGATTTTGACCCCGACCTTATTATTGGAATAGGTGGTGGCAGTGTGTTGGATACGGCTAAGCTATTGCACGTTTTACCTGTAGACACGGACCGTATACAGCAGATCATCAAGGGTCAGCTGCCTGTTCAAGCGGGTAACAATACCCTTATACTACTGCCAACAACAGCTGGAAGTGGCAGTGAGGCCACTCATTTTGCCGTAGTATATCTTGGCACGCAAAAATACTCAGTTGCCTCACCTTATTTATTGCCGCAATATACTATTGTGGATGCCGCACTTACCGACAGCATGCCTCCTTATTTGACAGCGGTAAGTGGTTTAGATGCTTTAGCCCAGGCAATAGAATCTTATTGGTGCGTAAGTGCTACAGAAGAAAGCCTAACTTATGCGGAAGAAAGTATTAAACTAACGCTGCAATACCTTGAACAGGCCGTTCTTGCTCCGAACCAAGCTTCCCGCGATAACATGTCTTTAGCCGCCTATCTTGCCGGAAAAGCAATCAATATTACCAAAACCACTGCTCCGCATGCACTGTCTTACGGTTTTACACAACATTACGGTATACCCCATGGACATGCGGTGATGTTAACCTTGCCAGCGCTTTTAGGGGTAAATACCTCCTTTCAGGAAGGCATGTTAAACCAACAGCTCTCCTCATCGGTATATCGGGCAAGAATTAAGCAACTCTGCACATTATTTCAGCAGCAATCTGCTGAAGAAGTAGCTGGCAGTTTAGAACAACTCATGGATAAGCTGGGATTAAAAAGAAAATTACGGGATTTTAATATAGCAAAGGCAGATTTACCCATCTTGGTGCAACAAGTTAACATAGAGCGACTCAATAATAATCCTATTAAGTTGACGCAAGAAGTCCTACTGAGGATTTTAAAAACTATTTACTAGATGTCTCGACTGCACTACGTTCCGCTCGACATGACAACGGGGTTGTATCGTTAGCCTGAGTGCCCAACCTATCCGTTACCTCGACAATTTACCACGTCATCCCAACCGTTTGCCCCGTCATTCTCGACCTGGCTACATGTATAGTAATATCATTACTTTTTTCGGAGCCGAAACTTCAAGAACAATCGTTTGAACGATTTTCTAAACGATTTGTATTTGAAAAAGAGCTGAAGGTTGTTGAAGATTAATTGTGCTGCCCATTTCTTGTTAGTAACGCAATTATTGGCTATCTCTGTTACTAAATGTTGTTCTCTCAAGTTTTTGGCCTGTGGATAGCTATCTTCCCATTTCGTTAAAATATATCGTTCTGCATCGAGCATTTTCCTTCTATTATGCGTAGCATTGGTTTCGTGAATCCGGTAAAAGGCCAACAAGTCGTCCTGATAAGCAAATGGATATTTATAGGCTATCCTAAGCCACATATCCCAGTCTTCTATGTAACAGTTTTCATCAAAGTAGCCAACTTCATCAAACACATCTCTTTTCAGCATTACCGTTAAAGCCGGTACCAGATTGCCTTGAATAAGGTGTTCAAAATCACAAGTCTGAATCAATTCACCATGAAGCTGCCCATTCACGATACCATTATCATCTACTAAATGTGCCCGACTGAAAATAAACCCTAAATTTTGGTTCCGTTCATAGAAAGCTACCTGTTTTTCCACCTTGGTTTCTTCCCAATAATCATCCGAGGCCACGATACAGACATACTTACCCTTAGCGTACTGCTGTATCCCTTTGTTCAGTGTAGCCGATAAACCGATGTTAGCATGACTTTCTGCAAAAAAACCATATTGTTCGCTTAATTGCTTTATAATGGTGAAGGAATTATCCTTAGAGCCATCATCCAGCGCCAAAATTTCCACATTGGGATAGCTTTGGTTTACCACGCTATTAATGCATTGTGCAATATACATTTCGTGGTTATAACAGGGAATAATAACTGAAACCAGTGGATAATTTTCCATCATTAATATGCGTTCAATAACTCGATAACCAGATCAACTTCTTCTTCCGTAAGTACCTGGCTTATGGGTAAACTCAACACTTCCCGGTGTATCTGTTCTGCAACGGGGTAAGTTAGCGGGTTCCATTCCGCATAGGCCTCTTGTTGATGGGGCGCAATGGGATAATGAATTTGCGTTTGGATTCCGGCTTCCTGCAAATAATGCTGTAGTGCAGTTCGGTCTAAGGTTCGGACAACAAACAGATGCCAAACATGGCTTTCCCAATGTTGTACTGTAGGTAGAATAATCTTCGTATTCCGAATACCATCCAAATAGCGTTCAGCAAGCTTTTGGCGTTTTAGTTTATCGGCTTCCAAATAGTGAAGTTTTACCCGTAGCAATGCTGCCTGCACTTCATCCAGTCTGCTGTTTACCCCCTTATATTTATTATGGTATTTGACTTCAGAACCATAATTAGCCAACGCACGTATTACTGGCGCTAATTCATCATCATTAGTCGTAACAGCTCCGCCATCCCCTAAAGCGCCCATATTTTTGCCGGGATAAAAGCTAAACCCGGCAGCATCTCCAAAGCTACCTGCTCTTTTTCCTTTATAGGACACCCCATGAGCCTGTGCAGCATCTTCAATCACTTTTAAACCATTTTCCGTCGCTAAGGCATTAATGCTTTCCATGTCGCACAACTGGCCATATAGATGCACGGGCATAATGGCCTTGGTTTTTGCGGTAAGGCAAGGTTTTATGCTATCCGCATTTATTAAGTAAGTGTTTATACCGGGCTCCGCCAGTACGGGAATCAAGTTATTGGCAGAAATGGCCAATATACTCGCAATAAAGGTATTGGAAGGAACGATCACTTCATCGCCATCGGCAAGCACTCCCAGCTCCTTATAAGCCCGTATAATTAAAGACAGTGCATCTAAGCCATTAGCTACGCCTATTACATGGTTAACACCACAATAGGCAGCAAATTCCCTTTCGAAAGCCTCTACTTCCTGTCCCTGAATAAACCATCCATTGTCTATTACCCGTTCAAAAGCGGCTAACAGTTCCGCTTTATGCTGGAGGTTGATTTTATGTAAGTCTAAAAATTTAATCATTGTGCTAGCGGTCTCCCATCTTTTAGTTGATAGGTTTTTCCTGAAGTCTTATCCTGTAAATCAAGATCAAGTAATACTCCGTTTTTTGTAATATACCCTTTATGCTTGGCCGGATTACCATACCACACGGTGTAAGGCGCTACATTTTTGGTTACTACACTCCCGGCACCAATAAAAGCATACTCGCCTACGGTTATACCAGCGACTAAAGTTGTATTAGCACCAATGGAGGCTCCTTTGCTTATTTTTGTTTCTTTAAATATTCCTGGGTACACCTTGGATCTAGGTACCAGATCATTGGTGAAGGTAACATTCGGGCCAATGAACACGTCATCTTCAACGCTTACACCATCCCAAAGTTGCACGCCAGACTTAATGGTTACGTTATTTCCTATTAACACTTTATTCTCTATAAAACAATGGCTGCAGATATTACAGTTAGCGCCAATAGTTGCATTTGGCAAAATCACCACAAATTGCCAGATCTTGGTGTCACTGCCAATGTTTACGGTCTGCACGTCAGCTAATGAATGCTTAAAATAACTCATACGATTTCTTTTGAATTTCACTTAGCATTGGCCAAAGATAGGAACTGTTCATAATCTCTTATATAATCATTTGCATTGTATAGCGAAGAAGCAAGCACCAAGAGAACGGCGCCCGATGAAAAATTAACCAGATCGCGCCATATACCGGGGGTAATCAGTAGTCCCACATTCGGTCGATTTAAGCTAACGGTTTTGCGCATACGGCCATCGTCTAAAATTACATCGAAGCTTCCGCTGGCAGCCACCAACAGTTGATGGAGTTGATAATGCGCATGTCCCCCTCTGTTTTCGCCTCCCGGAATATCATATAAATAATAAACCCGTTTTATATCAAAAGGGATATCAAGCTCGCCGTGTACGGGCGTGATATTGCCCGAACGGTTATGTATCTTCGGCAGATCTATAACATTACAATTGTAAACAGAGCTGTTGAACATTTTATTTTATATTTTCCTTCTTGTGTGCTAAAAACACGTCATAATCTCTTATATAATCTTCTTGATCAAATACGGTAGAGGACGCAATAAAAGCCAGCGAATTTGTTGAAAAATTATCTATATAACGCCATAGCCCCTTAGGCACGTAGAGCCCATAATAAGACCGGTTCAGTGAAAACACCTGTTTATCCTTTCCGTCGTCCAATACAACGTCAAAACTACCTGAAAGCGCTACAATAAACTCTTTATTCTCTTTATAAGCATGAGCCCCTCTATATTCGCCCCCAGGCACATCATAAATCCAATACACCCGTTTAATATCGAAAGGGATATGGTTGCCTTCTTCTAGAAAAGAAAGGTTTCCCCGCTCATCTTCTATTTTAGGTAACTGGATTATTTTTGCTTCGGCTATCGTCATACGCTATGATCAAAATGCTAAAGTACGAATTTTTGAATATCTGTTTGTCATCATAGTAAGTATGACGACTGTTCAAGTTGCCATACTTAAATTCCTTTGGCAGTCATCTAAAAATTGCTTATATTTGTTTTCCATTTGCATATGGAGCCGAGATTACAAAATTAATGGCATTTTTCCGTTGTATTTTTCAAATATAACCTCTAAAAAGTCCGTTCAAGTCCGCTCAACTCCCTTCAAGTCCGCTAAAGTCCGTTCATTCTATAGTTTTCACTCGCTTATCCTTTAGCTATTCTTTAGTCTCTCTCTGTATCATCCTTTGTCTATCTTTACCTCAAGCTTAGTCCTGGTATGTCATAACAAGACCGGATGAAAGGTATAGCTATGTTTAAGCTAAACTCCTTTTGGTGTAAGCTACAGCCCTTTATGTGTAAATAATTCTTAACTACCCATTTTAAATCTTTATTTCGCGCAACTTTTTAACAAAACACATAAATAAAACGAAATGAAAAAAATTCTATTTTCACCAGCATGCTTCATGCTTGTACTAGCTTCTATTCTTAGTTCCTGCTCAAAGGAGGAATTAATAGACAAAGATTTAGTCAAAGAATCAACAACCAGTGTAAAAGATGTGAGATTACTTGCAGCAGGAATGGGCCCATACGATGTCTTAGGGCATGGCTACAACGTGACGGGAGAATATGGCAGTGCCACGGCAGCGGGAGCCGAGGTCATAGATATTAATAAATTTAAGCAAGCGCAAGCCAATCGGCTCATCGAAGAGAACCCAAGAACCCAAGAATATTTAGAAGAATACGGCGAAAATGCTCTACAATATTCCAAAACGATTTCTAACAAAGTTGATGTAACAACTGGTTTTGCTTTCTTCAAATCAACAATTTCCTACAATTTTTCCTCTTCAGATGTATTTGATTCCAAATACATCTATGGAAGTTACAACTTGACCATAAAACAAAAAAGATACCGTCTAAATGCATCTGTAGACCTACTTAAAAATTACCTGACGGCTGAATTTATTGCTGATCTCAAGTCTAGAACCCCACAGGAATTAGTGAATGACTATGGAACACACGTGTTAATTGATGTATATACCGGTGGAAAATTAGATGTTATGTTCCAAGCGCAAACGACCAATCAAGACAGACAGACTGCTGCCAGAGCAGGTATCAAGGTAAGTGTATTGAGTGTATTTGGAACAGAAATCAATAATAATATAGACACAAAAAATGCCAGCCAAAACTTTTCCAAGACATTATCTTATAGAACCAGAGGTGGAGATCCCACCAAACAGTTAAATGGTGAGATAAACTTAGACCTATCCACCCCTAAAATATCAACTACCGCATGGCAGAATAGTGCTACAGCTGACAATGCTGTTTTTGTAGATATTGGGCAACATGGACTAATACCGCTTTACGAATTGATAAGCGATGCTAGCAAGAAAGCTTCAATTAAAGGTTATATTGAACAGTACTTAAAAGATAATCAAGTAGTTTTGATAAGCACATCTATCCCAATATATGCTTATTTTAGCCAAAAAGGAAATGATCATTATATAGCTACAGATCCCAATATTGCTAATAGAGATCCGTATTGGGCAAATGAAGGCATCACATTTCGGGCATTCAGTTACCAAGCCCCAGGTACGGTACCCGTATATAGCTATAACAACGAAAGCAGCAAAGATCATTATTCTTCCACTGCTACACTGGCCGAGTTGAATGCAGCTGCCCCTGTTTGGGAACTATTAGGTGTTAATTTTTATGCCTATAGCAGTCCAGGTGCTGATAGAATACCTGTTTATAATTATATTAACAAAAACAAAAATGACAACTATCTTTCTACAGACCCCAATATCGCCACTAGAGATTCTTATTGGACAAAATTAGGGATAGCTTTTTATGTACCTGCAAAATAGTATGGTCAATCTTTATCTCGCTTTCCCATAAAAGCGTTAACCAAACGAGAAGAACCTTTTTTAGAAACACTTCTCGTTTGGTTTATACGTACATTGAAAAGGTAACAGTCTACGAGAGGCTTTTTTCCTTTTAGGATAGGTGATAATCTTGTCATTCGAGCGACCTCTTTCTATGGATTATTTCGACCACAATAAAATGGAGCGGAGAAATTTTCGAAAAAACCTACTTTTATATAAAACCGCTTTTTGGTGTAAGCTACAGACCTTTATGTGTAAATATTTTGAATAAACCGAATTATAAAGGTAGTATTACACTCACTTAAAAACACCTATTAAATTCAATTAATTATGTTAAAAAAACAACAAATCATCAGACGCTGGTTCATTCCATGCGTATTCTTTTTTGGCCTAAGCCTAGGCGCTTGCAATAAAGAAAAGGACATCAGCAATACACAAGGAAATTTGCAACAAGTGGAACAGTTGAGAAACTATTTGGCACATGCCATGCAAATGGATGTGAAGGACGTATTTTATGATGAAGAAAAACAGCAATTTTACTTTACCAATTACCGTGACCTCACCCTTGACCTAACTGACGTATTAGCAAACTACAACAAAGAACATCAGTAAACCTAATCAATATGAAAAAATTAATTTCCGTTTTTATTTTTTTTGCATGTGCACTATCCTTAGCACAAGCACAATCCGTCTATGTTAACTTGTCTCAATGGGCAGTAGCCAATCAATACCTGCAAAATGGGAAAATAAAATATGCCTCAGAAACGGGAAATACAGCCTTTATCGCAGGACTATCCTTTGAAAGATTTGATGGGTCTACTTCCGTTAAAGTACAAGCCATAGTGGTTATTAACGAAGGTGGAATAGAATCAGCTATTTCAGATAGTTTATTTGTCAATACAACGAATTTCACCCAAGCCACGTACTATACGCCTATTATGGAAAAAACTGCCACCTTGGTAGCTAACCATAAAAACGGCATTATAAAAGTGAAATGGCGTTATTTCGACACCTATAAAAGCGATGTAAATCCACAATGGTCGCCTTATTATTATGCTGACAAGACTTATGAGACGATAAACACTTCCGTTCCTGCAGGAAATCCGCCGGTTCCAAATTCAGCTTCAATTTATAGGTACTATTGGAGCGGTCAAAACAGAGCAGACCATTTCTATACGCAATCAAACATTATTCCAAATGGATATATTTTCGAGTTTATTGAATTCTATGCATTAACCATTCAAAAAACGGGTTCGGTGCCTATATATCGATATTACGACCCAAGTACTGGCGACCATTTCTACACACCTGTATCAACTAATACTACATTTCCTTCTTATATTTTTGAAAAGATAGAATTTTATGCTTATCCAACTCAAGTAACTGGAACGGTTCCCGTCTATAGGTATTTCAGTCCTGATTTAGGCGATCATTTCTATACGACGCACTATAGTGCAAGTGGCTATGCCGGAGGATACGTCTTTGAAAAAATTGAGTTTTATGCTTATGAAGGTGAGAGAAGTTAACGATATTGTCTTATTGTATAGGTCCTTTCAGTTTGCCTCCCGAATATCTTTAAGTATATTTGGAAGGTGAATTAAATTGACCTGAGACAAATGACAAAAAGAACATCTATTAAAACCATATTATTTGTCACCCCATTTTTCGGAAAAACAGGCTCTGAAGTAATGTTATTAAACCTGCTTAAAAGCTTAAATAGAGAACTCATAGAACCTCATCTTTTTAGTATGCAAGATGGTGAGTTACTTCACGAACTTCCTGCTGACATTAAATATTATTTACCGTACAATACAAGAAAGAATAAAAGAGAGAAATTCCTTAATAGCATACTTAAAAGGCGTAAAATTCTTCCACTCGAATATCAACTAAAAAAAATACAAAAATCGATACGAGCGGAAATTTGGTACATTAACACTATAGTTATCGATCCTATTTTTCTCCGATTAGCTAAACTGATGAAAGTTAAGATCATCACCCATTTCCATGAACTTCCAAACGCTTATCGGTTTATATCAGAAGACCATTTAAAACTAATAATAGGAGCTTCAGATATCTGCATAGGTTGTTCAAGCGTAGTATGTGAGAAAATCGAAGAATTAGGCCATAAGAACGTGCAACTTCTACATAGTTTTATAGATACGAAATTAATTGAGAAACAAAAACGACTAACGTCCAATGATGTAAAAAAAGAATTAAAAGTATCTCCAAATGACTTTGTTTGGTTGATTTCCGGCAGTGTAACATATGACAAAGGGGTAGATTATCTTCCCGAAATTTTAAACTGTTTAGAAAATGAAAAGCTAATTATTATTTGGCTTGGAAAATGTCATAAAGATGGACTTCTTTACTATGTTCAGACCATCTTAGAAAACAAGTGGCCTGAAAAAGTTCTATTTCTAGATGCTTTAAAAGACAATTATTATGACTATCTTGCTTCAGCAGACGGATTATTGATGCTATCTAGACAAGACTCCTTTCCCTTAGTGATGCTTGAAGCAAATTACTTAGGTATTCCCATAGTATCTTTTAATTCCGGTGGTGTTAATGAGCTGATAAACGAAAGCAACGGTATTGTTGTTAATTCATGGAATGCGATAGATCTAGCGTCAGCGATGAAACAGATGATGAAAGAAAAAATAAAACCCGCTATTAAAAGTAAAGACTTCAAATATTCTATAGAAAAACAAATAGATCATTTTCACAATATCATTTTAAACAATTAACAACGCAACGATGCTCTACTAGTTCTCATCACTGGAGTAAAGACAACAAATGATCAATCTGTTTTATCAACGTAGCGGATCGGAGCGTTCGTTCCTGACACTCATTTGTCGCTTGAAAAAATTAAATAT
>Ga0182736_1000285_pt1 | contig 89426 bp, 82 predicted proteins | sample eDN5th30CKraftBY_FD_128882 | JGI IMG/M metagenome (GOLD analysis project Ga0182736, IMG submission 128882) | Enriched backyard soil microbial communities from Emeryville, California, USA - eDNA 5th pass 30_C Kraft BY (version 2) (version 2) | ecosystem: Environmental > Terrestrial > Soil >... | reverse complement strand
CGCCACGGCTTCGCCGCCGCCGATGCACAGCGTGGCCACGCCGCGCTTGCCGCCGGTCTTGCGCAGCGCGCCGACCAGGGTGGCCATCAGGCGGGCGCCGGAGGCGCCGATGGGGTGGCCCAGCGCGGTGGCGCCGCCATGCACGTTGACCTTGTCGTGCGGCAGCTTGAAGTCGTTCATGGCGGCCATGGTCACCACGGCGAAGGCTTCGTTGATTTCGTACAGGTCGACGTCGTCGGCCTTCCAGCCCGTCTTGGCGAACAGGTTCTTCAGCGCGCCGACCGGCGCGGTGGTGAACCAGCCGGGCTCTTGCGAGTGCTGGCTGTGCGCCACGATGCGCGCCAGCGGCTTGAGGCCGAGCTCTTCGGCGGTCGAGGCGCGCATCAGCACCATGGCGGCGGCGCCGTCGGAGATCGACGACGAGTTGGCGGCGGTGACGGTGCCGTCTTTCTTGAAGGCGGGCTTCAGGGTGGGGATCTTCTCGGGCATGGCCTTGGCGGGCGCTTCGTCGGTGTCCACCACGGTGTCGCCCTTGCGGCCGGCCACGGTGACCGGCGCGATTTCCCACTTGAAGCTGCCGTCTTCGCTGGCGGCGCGCGCGCGGCGCAGCGATTCCAGCGAATAGGCGTCCTGCTGCTCGCGCGTGAAGTGGTACTTGTCGGCGCAGTCTTCGGCGAACACGCCCATGGCCTTGCCGCGGTCGTAGGCGTCTTCCAGGCCGTCCAGCGCCATGTGGTCGTACACGGTGCTGTGGCCGTAGCGGTAGCCCTGGCGGCCCTTGAGCATCAGGTAGGGCGCGTTGCTCATGCTTTCCTGGCCGCCCGCCACCACCACGCGGGCCGACCCGGCGGCCAGCAGGTCGTGGCCGAACATGGCCGCCTTCAGGCCCGAGCCGCACACCTTGTGGATGGTGGTGCACGCCACGCCCAGCGGCAGGCCCGCGCCCAGCGCGGCCTGGCGGGCCGGCGCCTGGCCCTGGCCGGCCTGCAGCACGTTGCCCATGATGACTTCGTCGACCTGCTCCGGCTTCAGGCCGGCGCGCTCGACAGCGGCCTTGATGGCCACGGCGCCCAGCTCGTGCGCGGCCAGGCCGGACAGGCTGCCCAGCATGCCTCCCATGGGGGTGCGGGCGACAGAAACGATGACGACGGGATCAGACATGATGGACTCCTGGAAATCGGATGGAAACCGGCGTCACGAGACGCCTTGCGGGGCGCCGCGAGCGCGCAGCCGCCTGTCAATATCGTACGGGAAAAACTCTTCGATCCGGCCTTGCGCCACGTGGGTCCGGCAGGCCTGCCACCACTCGGGCTGCAGCAGGTCGGCGTGGTGCCGCAGGAAGGCCCGCCGCACGCGCGGGTCGCCCAGCAGGAAGCGGTCGAACTCTTCGGGAAACACATCGTTGGGGCCCACCGCATACCAGGGCTCGCTGGCCAGTTCGGCTTCTTCGTTGGGGGCCGGGGGGATGCGGCGGAAGTGCATCTCGGTCATGCGCTGGATCTCGTCGTAGTCGTAGAACACCACGCGGCCCAGGCGCGTCACGCCGAAGTTCTTGTACAGCATGTCGCCGGGGAAGATGTTGGCCGTGGCCAGCTGGCGGATGGCGTCGCCGTATTCGCGCACGGCCTGGTCCAGCAGCGGCTCGGGCGCGCGCTGCAGGTACAGGTTCAGCGGCGTCATGCGGCGTTCGATGTACACGTGGCGGATCACCACCGTGTCTTCGGTTTCTTCCAGCAGGCTGGGCACGCGCTGGCGCAGTTCTTCCAGCAGCGCCGGCGCGAAGCGCGCGCGCGGCAGCGCCACTTGCGAGTATTCCCAGGTGTCGGCCATGCGGCCCACGCGGTCGTGCAGCTTCACCATCTGGTACTTGCGGCGCACGGTGGCGTGGTCGATGCCGTCTTTGTCGATGCGGTCCTTGATGAGCTTGAACACGTACGGATACGACGGCAGCGTGAACACGCACATCACCATGCCCTTGATGCCGGGCGCGATGTCGAAGGCGTCGCGCGAATGGGCCAGGTGATGCAGGAAGTCGCGGTAGAACAGCGTCTTGCCCTGCTTCTGCAGGCCGATCATGGTGTACAGCTCGGCCTTGGGCTTGCGCGGCAGCAGGCTCGACAGGAAGCTCACCACGGCGGCGGGCGTTTCCATGTCGACCAGGAAGTACGCGCGCGTGAAGCTGAACAGCGTGCTCAGGTCGTCGGCGCCCAGCAGCAGCGCGTCCAGCTCGATCTGGCCCGCGGCATTGCGCGTGAGCGCCACCGCGAACGGGTGCGCGCTGCCCTGGTTGATCAGGCGCCCGACGATGTAGGCGCCCTTGTTGCGAAAGAACAGCGACCCCAGCACCTGGATCTGGCAGTCGGACGCCAGCCGCTGGCCCAGGTGGCGCGGCCATTGGGTGCGCAGCTGGCGCACCGCGGCGCGGGCCAGCAGGCGGGTGTCGCGCGGCAGGTCGGTGTAGGCGACCGCCAGGCCGAAGTCGGCCACCATGCGGATCAGGCTCTTGCGCAGGCCGTCGGCCAGCGGGTAGTACACGCGGTACGAGGGGATGCGGCTGTCCAGGTAGTCGGTGGCCACCGCGGGCCGCACGAACAGGAAGTCGTTGTGGAAGTAATCGCGGTGCAGGATGCGGCACGACACCGAATTGAAGAACGTCTCGGCGCATTCCGGCTGGCGATGCCCCGACAGCAAGCCCACGAACTGGTGTTTGACTTCCTGCCAGAAGGCCGTCTGGGCCGATGTCAGGCTGGCCGTGCTTTCCGGCGCGGCCGACTCGCGCAGCACCTGGCGCAGTTGCGTGGCGCATTCGCGCACGCGCATGTCGTAGTATTCGATGCGCTCGCGCGACAGCTGCTGGATGCCGTGCCAGTCGCCCGATTCGAACAGCGCCTTGGCGCGCTGCGCGCTGTAGCGGAACAGCGCATAGTGCCGGTCGAAGCCGGCCAGGATCTGGCGGGCGACCTCCAGCGGCTGCGGCTGCGGCGCCGGAGCCGGCTCGATGCGCTGGACGTCGCCGCTGTAGATCATGGTCAGGCCGTTTCGGCGAACAGTTCGCGGCCGATCAGCATGCGGCGGATCTCGCTGGTGCCCGCGCCGATCTCGTACAGCTTGGCGTCGCGCCACAGGCGGCCGGTGGGGTATTCGTTGATGTAGCCGTTGCCGCCCAGGATCTGCACCCCTTCGCCGGCCATCCAGGTGGCCTTCTCGGCGGTGTACAGGATCAGCGCGGCGCAATCCTTGCGCACCTGGCGCACGTGTTCGGCGCCCAGCTGGTCCAGGTTCTTGCCCACCGCGTAGCAGAAGGCGCGGCTGGCCTGCAGGGTGGTGTACAGGTCGGCCACCTTGCCCTGGATCAGCTGGAACTCGCCGATCGCCTGGCCGAACTGCTTGCGGTCGTGGATGTAGGGCACCACCACGTCCATCACCGCCTGCATGATGCCCAGCGGGCCGCCCGACAGCACGGCGCGTTCGTAGTCCAGGCCGCTCATCAGCACCTTCACGCCGCCGTTGACCTGGCCCAGCACGTTTTCCTCGGGGATTTCGCAGTCCTGGAACACCAGCTCGCCGGTGTGGCTGCCGCGCATGCCCAGCTTGTCGAGCTTCTGGGCCACCGAGAATCCCTTGAAGGATTTTTCCACCAGGAAAGCCGTGATGCCGCGCTGGCGGGCTTCGGGGTCGGTCTTGGCGTACACCACCAGGGTGTCGGCGTCGGGGCCGTTGGTGATCCACATCTTGGTGCCGTTGAGCACGTAGCGGTCGCCTTTCTTGTCGGCGCGCAGCTTCATGCTGACCACGTCGGACCCGGCGCCGGGCTCGCTCATGGCCAGCGCCCCCACGTGTTCGCCCGAGATCAGCTTGGGCAGGTAGCGGGTCTTCTGGTCGGCCGTGCCGTTGCGGTGGATCTGGTTGACGCACAGGTTCGAGTGCGCGCCGTACGACAGGCCGATGGATGCGCTGGCGCGCGAGATTTCTTCCATGGCCACCATGTGCGCCAGGTAGCCCAGGTTGGCGCCGCCGTATTCTTCGCCGACGGTCATGCCCAATACGCCCAGTTCGCCGAACTTGCGCCACAGGTCCATGGGGAATTGGTCGCTGCGGTCGACCTCGGCCGCGCGCGGCGCGATCTCGGCCTGCGCGAACGTGCGCACCGCGTCGCGCAGCATGTCCAGGTCTTCGCCCAAGTCGAAATTCAAACCGGGAAGATTCATCGCAGTCTCCGTGAGAGTGGGTACTTACATTGCGACAGATGCGCCAGCCGGCCGCCGGGCGGCATCCATGATGCGCCGCAGCGGGCATCCAGGCAATGGAGAAGCTCTATATTACGTTTACGTAAACGTAAAGTAGACACGGGTTTTCCCTTAAGAAAAAAACACCAGCTACTTGTTTGACCATGTAAGAATTTGAGGGCGACCTGTCTGACAAGCCGGCCGTCGCCGGCCTGGCCCGCCCTGGAGGAATTGCCGTGATCGAACTCGCCGACCTGGACGAGATTGTTGCGCTGCGGCGCGATATCCACGCCCACCCCGAACTGGCCTACGACGAGCATCGCACCGCCGGCCTGGTGGCCGAACGCCTGCAGGGCTGGGGCATCGAGACCCACACCGGCATCGGGCGCACCGGCGTGGTGGGCGTGCTGAAGGCGGGCAGCGGGACGCGGGCGATCCTGCTGCGGGCCGACATGGATGCCCTGCCCATCCAGGAAGCGAACACCTTCGCGCATCGTTCGCGCCACGACGGCAAGATGCACGGCTGCGGCCACGACGGCCATACCGCCATGCTGCTGGCGGCGGCCCGCCACCTGAAGCAGGCGGGTGGCTTCAATGGCACGGTGTACGTGGCGTTCCAGCCGGCCGAGGAAAACGGCGGCGCCGGCGCGCGCGCAATGATCGAAGATGGCTTGTTCGAGCGCTTCCCGTGCGAGGCCGTGTTCGGCATGCACAACTGGCCGGGGTTACCCGCCGGTAGCTTCGGCGTCTGCAGCGGGCCGATGATGTCGGCCGCCAATGCGTTCAAGATCACGGTCACCGGCCGCGGCGGCCACGCCTCGGCCCCGCAGGACTGCGACGACCCGGTGCCGGCGGTGCTGGCCATCGGCCAGGCCCTGCAGACCATCCTGACGCGCAGCAAGCGGCCACTGGACGCCGCGGTGATCTCGATCACCCAATTGCAGGCTGGCGGGGACGTGACCAACATCATCCCGGGCAGCGGCTGGTTGGGCGGTTCGGTGCGGGCCTACAGCACGGTGGTGGTGGACCTGATCGAGCGCCGCATGCACGAGCTGGCCGAACCCATCGCCGCGGCCCACGGCTGCCAGGCCGAGGTGTATTTCGAACGGCGCTACCCGGCGCTGGTGAATACGCCCGACGAGACCGCCTTCTGCCTGGACGTGATGCGCGACGTGGTGGGCGAGGACCAGGCGCGCGTCATCGAGCCGGCCATGGCCTCGGAAGACTTCGCTTTCATGCTGCAGGCCAAGCCGGGCTGCTATGCGTTCCTGGGCAATGGCGACGGCGAGCATCGGCTGTCGGGCCACGGGCTGGGGCCGTGCATGCTGCACAACACCAGCTACGACTTCAACGACAGCCTGATCCCGGTGGGCGCTTCGTATTGGATCCGGCTGGCGCAGCGGTATTTGGCTTGAGGGTGGGGGGTGGGTGTCGTGGCGGGGCCTCAAAGAGTATGGCGAGGTGTCAGACACCCCGAAGGGTGTCTGACACCCGGGGGTGGCGTTTCAGCATTCCAGCGTGTTGCCGTTTTCTCTTGCGTTTCCAACCGGAGCCGTCATGACCAGAACCGCAGTGCTATCGAAGCTTGTTTCCGCCGCGGCGATTGCCGCCCTTGCCGTCGCCGGCGCCGCTGCCCGGGCCGAGACGGCCTGGCCGGGCAAGACGCTGACCCTGGTGGTGCCTTACACCGCCGGCGGCACCAACGACACCCTGGGCCGCGCCCTGGGCGAGGTGCTGCGCCAGATGCACGGCACGGCCACCATCATCGAGAACAAGCCGGGCGCGGGTGGCAGCGTGGGCACCGACGCCGTGGCGCGTGTCCAGCCCGACGGCGCGACGCTGTTGCTGGCCTCGACCAGCCCGCTGACGATTTTCCCGAACCTGGTGAAGACGCCGTACGACCCCATGAAAGACCTGGTGCCGGTGGCCAGCGTGGCGGTCGGCCCGGTGGCGATCCTGGCGACCAAGGCGCTGCCGGTGCGCAGCTTCGCGGAACTGGTCGAGTACGCCAAGAAGCATCCGGGCAAGGTGACCTTCGGGGTGCCGGGCCTGGGCACGGTGGCGCACGTCGGCATGGCGGCGCTGAACAAGCAGCTGGGCATCGACATGCTGCAGGTGCCGTATCGCGGCGGCAGCCAGGCGGTGTCCGACGGCCTGGGCGGGCAGGTGGACCTGCTGGTGGTCAACACCGACATCACGCTGCCGCACGTCGAGGCGGGCACGCTGACGCCGCTGGCGGTGATGGCGCCGCAGCGGCTGGCCCCCTGGCCCAAGGTGCCCACCATGGCCGAGCTGAACCTGCCCGGCATCCGCTATTTCTCGAACTTCGCGCTGTTCGCGCCGGCCGGCGTGCCGCCCCAGGTGATGCAGGCGATGCGCGACGAACTGGGCAAGGCGCTGGCCAGCCCGCAATACCAGCAGATGCTGGACAAGTCGTTCATGCAGCCCGGCACCGGCATGGGCGAAGACTTCGTGCAGCAGGTGCGGGCCGACTACGAGAACAACCGGCGCATCATCCGCGAAAGCAATATCCGCGTGCAGTAGCGCCGAGCGTCAGCCGTGGCGCGGGCCGGCGACGATCAGCGCCATGCCGGCCAGGCACAGGCCCACGCCTGCCCAGTCGGACGGCGTGGGCGGTACGCCGTCCACCATCCATAGCCACAGCAGCGCCATGCTGACGTACACGCCGCCATAGGCGGCGTAGACGCGGCCCGACGCCGCGGGGTGCAGCGTCAGCAGCCATACGAACAGCGCCAGGCTCAGCGCCGCGGGCAGCAGCAGCCAGGCGGAATGGCCCTGCTTCAGCCACAGGTAGGGCAGATAGCAACCGACGATCTCGGCCACCGCGGTCAGGGCATACAGGCCCAGCGTGTACAGCAGCGCCACGGCTCAGGCCTCGTCGGGGTAGCCGGCCACCAGGCGCGCCATCGCGTCGGCGCCCGGCTGGCCGCGGTCGCGTAGCCCCTGCGCCGCGCCGGCCCGGTTGGCGGCCGGCTGGTTCTGGCTGACTTTCCACTTGCCGGTGAGCTGCTCGATCGACAGCTCGATGCCGACCACGGCCGCCACCATTTTCTCGATGTAGTCGGGCGGCGCGTCGGCCACCGACCACGGCTGCGGCAGGCCGGACTCGTGTTCGGTGGTGAGCGTGTTCAGCAGCCCGCGCAGCCAGGCCGCGTCGTCGATGGCGCGCAGCGCGCCGCGCGCGTGCACCACCGCGTAGTTCCAGGTGGGCACGGCCTTGCCGTGTTCGCGCTTGGACGGATACCACGAGGGCGAGATGTAGGCATCGTCGCCCTGGAAAATGGCCAGCGCCGGCGCGCCCGCACCCACCGCGCGCCATAGCGGGTTGGCGCGCGCCACGTGGCCGCGCAGCACGCCATGCGGGCCCGCCGCCGGATCCAGGTGCAGCGGGATGTGGTTGGCGTCGAAGCCGCCCGCGCCGTCGGCGGTGACCAAGGTGGCCAGCGGCCGCGCGCGCATCAGCGCGTGCAGGGTGTCGGGGCGGGTTTCCTCGAAATGGCGGGGCAGGTACATCGGGGGCTCTCCGGCGCGCCGCCGCGGGCGCGGCTCAGGGTTTCTGCGCCAGCAGCAGGTGGCACTGCCGTTCTTGCTCGGCGATCTCGGACAGGGTGTCGTCGATATCGCGGCGTTGCTGTTCCAGGACGGCGCGATGCCTGGCCAGCACATCGAGATATTGCCGCAGTTGCGTCGCGTTGTCGCCGGGGCCGTCGTACATGTCGATCAGCGCGCGGATCTCCGACAGCTGCAGGCCCAGCCGCTTGCCCCGCAGGGCCAGTTTCAGGCGGGTGCGGTCGCGCGAGCCGTACACGCGGTTGCGGCCATCGCGCCCGGGGCTGACGATGCCCTGGTCTTCATAGAAGCGGATGGTGCGCGGCGTGATGTCGAATTCGCGAGAGAGTTCGGAGATCGTCCAGGTGGGGGACATGCGAGGTTTGGCAGTTTACGTAAACGTAAATTATGATGGCCTGGAACAATCGTCAAGCCTAATCCGAGAGAATCCATGAATCCCAACGAGCATCAGTTGCAGTATCCCTGGGGCGACGAACAGCCCGAAGCCGGCTACGCCAAAGAGGTTGCCCAGGGTGTGAAGTGGATCCGCATGCCGCTGCCCTTCGCGCTGGACCATATCAACCTGTGGCTGCTGCGCGACCGGATCGACGGCCGCGACGGCTGGACCATCGTCGATTGCGGCATCAGCCGCGACGAGGTCAAGACCCTGTGGGAACAGGTGTTCGCCAACGAACTGGAAGGCCTGCCCGTGCTGCGCGTGCTGGTCACCCACATGCACCCGGACCACGTCGGCCTGGCGCATTGGCTGTGCGAGCGCTGGGACGCCCGCCTGTGGATGAGCATGACCGATTTCATGGTGGCGTCGCTGTGGTCGTCGCGTAGCACCGGTTCGGGCCCGAACGGCCAGGCCGCGGTCGAGCATTTCTCGCGACACGGGCTGGCCGACCCCGAAGCCCAGGACCAGATCCGCCGTCGCGCCGGCTACTACCCGAACCTGGTGCCGGCGATGCCGACGCGCTACACCCGCATGCTGCACGACGACACGGTGGCCATCGGCGGGCGCGACTGGCGCGTCATTGTGGGCTACGGCCATGCGCCGGAACACGTGTCGCTGTTCTGCGCCGAGCTGGACACCCTGATCTCGGGCGACATGGTGCTGCCTCGCATTTCCACCAACGTCAGCGTGTTCGACTACGAACCCGACGCCAACCCCCTGCCCCTGTACCTGCGTTCGCTGGACCGCTACGCCGGCCTGCCGGCCGACACGTTGGTGCTGCCTTCGCATGGCCGGCCGTTCAAGGGCCTGCACCAGCGCGTGGCGCAGCAGCACCAGCACCATGCCGACCGCCTGGAAGAAGTGCTGCAGGCCTGTGTGCAGCCGCAGTCCACGTCGGACATCGTGCCGGTGCTGTTCAAGCGCAAGCTCGACCTGCACCAGCTGACCTTCGCCATGGGCGAGGCGCTGGCGCACCTGCATGCGCTGTATTTCGACGGCAAGCTGGCGCGCCAGACCGGCGCCGACGGCATCGTGCGCTTCGTCGCGCGCTGACCGGCGGGCCGGCCGGCACCCGGCCGGCCGCCTGGCCCGCCTAGAACCGCAGGCTGGCGCTCAGGCTGTAGGTGCGCGGGTCGCCCGCCTTCACGTAGTCGGGCGACTGGTACAGCCAGTAGCGCTTGTCCGCCACGTTGTTGATGCCCGCGCGGAACGTGGTGTCGTAGCCGTGGATGCGGGTGTCGTAGGTGGCGCCGATGTTCACGATGGCGTAGTCTGGCGCTTCGACCTTGTTCGAGGCACCCAGCATGGTGGTGCCCGTGTACTTCACATCGGCCCGCAGCTTCAGGCCGGGCAGTTGCGGCACCGAGTAGGCCACCTGGGCGGCGGCGACGAACTTCGGCGCGCCGGCGACCCGGTTGCCGATGTAGTCCGACCCCTTCTTGTATTCGGAATCCAGCAGCATCAGGCTGCCGCCCACATTCCAGTAGGTGGCGATGCGGGTCGATGCGCTCAGTTCCAGCCCCTGGTAGATCGACTTCCCGCCCTGCACCAGCTCGTTGGCCGCGTTGGCGTATTCCGATTTCTTCTCGATGCGGAACAGCGCCGCGGTGGCCGCCCAGTCTTCCCGGCTGGTCTTCAGGCCCAGCTCGTACTGCTTGCTCTTGAGCGGGTCGAGCAATGCGCCGAAGTTGGTGTAGGTGTTACCTACCGACGAGCCCGGCTCCAGCGATTCGATATAGCTGGCATAGGCCATGGTCTGCGGCGTGAAGTTGAACATCAGCGCCACGGTCGGCGTCAGCACGCCGTTCTTCTTGTAGTGCGCGGACTGCGTACCGTCCGGGTCGAAGCCCTTTTGCTCGTAATTGGTGTAGCGCAGGCCGCCCAGCACCGACCAGCCGCCGGTCAGGTCGATGGTGTCGCTGGCGAACAGCGCCTTCTGCGTGATTTCGGCGGCGCGGTACAGGTCCAGGCTGCCGTCGCTGTAGTAGGTGTTGGCGTTCTGCGAGTACAGGTTGCCGGTGCCTTGCAGCTGGTACACGCCGTTGGCGCTGTAGTCGTTCTTCTGTTTCTGCCACGACGCGCCCAGCACCACCTGGTGCTTCAGGGGGCCCGTGGCGAACTTGCCTTCCACCATGGCCTGCCACTGGTTGTAGGCGTAGGCCTCGCCGTAGTCCGACCGGTAGTCGTCGTAGTCGCCGGCCTGGTTCTGCAGGAACAGCACCGACTCGTTGCGGCGCGTGCGGGTCGAGTTGTAGGTGTAGTCGGTGCGCAGCGTCCAGTCGGACGCCAGCTGGTAGTTCAGGCCGGTGGAATAGTAGCGGAACGCATTGTCGGCATACGGGCCTTCGCCCACCAGCTTGCGGTTGTCGTTGCGCACCGGCGAGGGCAGTTCCGTGCCTGCCAGCTGGCCCGCATAAATCGTCGGTTCCTGGCCCACCACCTTGCGGTCCTGGTAGATCGACTGGAAATCCCAGCTCAACTTGTCGGTCAGCCGCGCGTCCAGCGCCAGCGATGCCGCCGTCTGGTACAGCGAGCCGCCGTTGTAGATGTTGCCTTCGGTGTGCGTGACATTGAGCCGGTAGCCGAACCGGCCGTCGTCGCCCGCGCGCCCGCCCAGGTCGACGTGTTCGCGCAGCAGGCCTTTCGACACGTAGCCCAGCTCGACGCTGCGCACCGGCTCGTCGGTGGGCCGCTTGGTGACGTAGTTGATCAGGCCGCCCGGCGAGCCGAAGCCGTACATGAAGCCAGAGGAACCCTTGAGCAGGTCGATCTGCTCGAAATGATCGTAGGGCAAGGTCGTGACATAGCTGAGGAACGGCTTGCCGTCGATGCGGTAAGAGTTCTGCCAGTCCAGCGGCAGGCCGCGCACGCTCAGGTAGCTGGCCCAGGCGCCATAGGACGCGCTGTTGTCCGTGACCGAGGCGTCCAGGGCGAACACGTCGCCCAGCTTGTTGACCTGGCGTTCCTGGATGTCGGCCGCGGTGACGACCGTGGTGGAGAACGGCGTTTCCAGCTGGCTGCGGCTGCCCAGCGCGCCGGTGTTCACGGGGGCGGACAGGTGTTCCAGCGTGTCGTCCACCGGCGCGGCCTGGACGGTGACGGCGGGCAGTTGGGCCACGTCCTGGGCATGCGCGCCCGGGGTATGCAGGGCGCCCAGCGCCAGGGCAAGCACGGTGGGGGGGGCGGCAAACCGTACCTGCCTGCGCGCGCGGCGCGTCCCGGTGGAAGCAAAGCGGACCACGTTGAGTTCTCCAGAAAAGGGGCGAAAGGATGAGTTTTTAACGCAAATGAGATATGTTCTCAAATGTATTAACAAACTCAAACGTTGCCGCCTGTTCCGGATGGCTGCTCGGAAGCGATGTCGAGGCCGGTTCAGGCCGCGGGCTTCGCCGTCCGACGCCCGCGGTAGGTGGTAGCCCCCGGGTATCGCCCAGGTGTCAGACATCCCGCAGGGTGTCTGACACCAAGATGGGCAGAGGTGGTCTCACTCACCGAATGGTGTCAGACACCCGCGGTGCGGGAGTCAGACACCTGGCTACGTCCAAGGCAGGCCTTGAGGTCGTGCCATGGGGGTCTGGCATCGAGGCCTCGGCGCCGGACTCGATCGAGATGCCGGCTATCGGCTGGCCGTGGCCAGCCGCACGGCCAGGCCCAGGAACACTACCCCGGCCAGGCGGTTCAGCCAGCGTGTGGCGGTGGCCGAGCGCTGCAGCCATTGCCCGAAGGTGCCCGAGAAGAAGGCGATGGCGCCGAACACCAGCAGGGTGGCCGCCATGAACACCGCGCCCAGCACGATGGTCTGCAGGCCCACCGGCCCATGCCCGGGCGAGGTGAACTGCGGCAGGAACGCGAAGAAGAACAGCAGCACCTTGGGGTTGGTGAGGTTCATGATGATGCCGCGGCGGTACAGCGCCGCGTGCGCCATGGCGGGCGGGCGCTCGGCATGCGCCGGCCCGCCATGCGCGCGCAGCGCCTGCCAGGCCAGGTAGGCCAGGTACGCGGCCCCCGCCAGCTTCAGGGCGGTGAACGCGTGCGGCGATGCCGCGAAGACCGCGGCCAGGCCGGCCGCCACCGCCGCCGTATGCCCCAGCAGGCCGGTGCACAGCCCCAGCACGACGAACATGCCGGCCGTGCGGCCCCACATGGCCGACTGCATCAGCACGAACAGATTGTCCGGCCCGGGCGTCAGGGCCAGCAGGACGGCAATCCCGAAGAAGGCAAGCAGCGTGTCGAAGGGCAGCATGGGCGCGGGGCGGCCACGCGCCCCGCGCGCGCCGCTGGATGAAGGCAAGGGGGTTCCAAGGGTACTGCGCACGACCCGCGCATGGCAATCGGCCGGCGCGCGTCCCGCGGCGGCGGCGAATCTCCTAATATCGGAGTTCCGCTATTCCCGCTGCTTCCCATCGCATCATCATGGCCAAAGACCACGCCCCGCACATCGATACCCTGCTGCAACACACCGCCACCGCGCCGTTCGACCCGCAAACCGGCTCGGCGCCGGTCAGCCTGCCGTCGATGCGGGCCAGCACCGTGCGCTTCCAGAACCTGGACGCGCTGGAATCCACCCAGCGCCGCAAGGCCTCCGGCGAGCGCGCGGCCACCTACGGGCGCATGGGCATGGACACCCACGCCGCGCTGGAACAGGTGTTTCGCGAACTCGAAGGCGGCACGCATGCCTACCTGGCGTCGTCGGGCCTGGCCGGCATCACCCTGGTCATGGCCTCGCTGCTGTCGGCGGGCGACCACGCCCTGGTGGCCGACTGCGTCTACGGCCCGGTGCACGAGCTGGAAGCGGCGCTGCTCAAGCGCATGAATATCGAGCTGACCTACTTCTCGGCCGGCGACGACCTGCAGGCGCTGGTGCGGCCCAACACCCGCCTGGTGTATGTCGAGTCGCCCGGTTCGCTGCTGTTCCAGATGCTGGACATTCCCGCGCTGGCGCGCTTCGCGCGCGAACGCGGCCTGGTGCTGGCCTGCGACAACACCTGGGGCTCGGGCTACATCTACCGCCCGCTGGCCCTGGGGGCGCATGTGTCGGTGGTGGCCGGCACCAAGTACGTGGGCGGCCATTCCGACCTGATGCTGGGCGCCGTGGTCACCAACGATGCCGACGTGGCCCAGCGCCTGAACCGCACGCAATACGCGATGGGCTATTCGGTCAGCGCCGACGATGCCTGGCTGGCCCTGCGCGGCGTGCGCACCCTGCCCATACGCATGGCGCAGCACGGGCGCCATGCCCTGCAGGTGTGCGAATTCCTGGCGGGGCGGCCCGAAGTGGCGCGCCTGTATCACCCGGCCTGGCCGGCCGACCCGGGCCATGCGCTGTGGCAGCGCGATTGCACCGGCTCGAACGGCATGCTGGCCGTCGAGCTGCGCCTGGCGCCCGCGGCCTCGCGCCGCTTCGTCGACGCGCTGCGGTTGTTCGGTATCGGGTTTTCGTGGGGCGGCTTCGAAAGCCTGGTGCAGTGGGTCACGCCCGGCGAGCTGGCGCGGCACCGCTACTGGGCGGGCGGGGATCACGCCCTGGTGCGGCTGCATATCGGGCTGGAAGACCCCAGGGACCTGATCGCCGACCTGGCGCAGGCCCTGGATGCCGCGGCCGCCTGACAGCCAGGCCGGCCGGCGGCGGCGACGCTACTTGCTGCGCGCCATGGGGATGAGCTTGTCGACTTCCTGCAGGGCGCCTTCGTAGCTGTTGCCGGCCATCGCGGGCGAGGTCAGGTACTTGCCGCCCACGCCGAAGGCCGGCGTGCCGTCGATGTTGTACGACTTGGCCAACTGGTCGGCGCGCTGCACCTGCGTCTGCACGCTGAACGAATCGAAGATCGAATCGAACTTGGCGCGATCGACGCCCTGCTCGGCCGCCCAGTCGCCCATGGCCTTTTTGTCGAACAGGCGCTTGCGTTCGACGTGCATGGCGGTGAACACCTTGGCATGCAGGTCGGGGCGGTTCAGCGTCTGCAGCGTGTAGTACAACTGCTGCAGCGGCTTCATGCTGGCGTTGAAGGCGATGGGCACCTGCTTGAGCACCACGTCGGACGGCGCCGTCTTGGCCCAGGCCTCGACCATGGGTTCCATGGTGGCGCAGTGCGGGCAGGTGTAGGCGAAGAATTCCAGCACTTCGATCTTGCCCGGGGTGTCCGAAGGCAGCGGCGGGTTGATGGCCGCGTACGGCTGGGCGCCCTGCGCCTGGCTGGCCGGCGCGAACAGGGTGGAGGCGGCCAGTGCCGTGGCGGCCAGGAGGCGGGTGAACAGGGAGGACTGCATCGGGCGTGTTCCTGAGTGAAGAGTTACGGTTACAGACCGGCGGCGCGGCGCATAAGTTCAACGGGCGCGCGGCCCGCCGCTATTGCCGCACCACCGCCGATTCGATCTTGTTCTCGCCCAGGCGGCTGCGGGCGCGATTCATGTCGTCGAGCCGCGCGAACGGGCCGACGCGCACGCGGTTGACCTGCATGCCGTTGACCTCGGCGCGCTGCACGGCCACGGGCAACCCCAGCAGCAGGATGCGGGCCTTGAGCGCCTCGGCGTCTTCCAGGACACGGTAGGCGCCGGCTTGCAGGAAGTACTTGCCGGTGGCCGGCGCGGCCGCGCGCGGCGCGGGCGCGGCGGGGGCCGGTGCCTGGACCGGCGGGGATCCCCCGGGCGGCAGCGTGGCGATCAGGGCGCCCAGCTCGTCGGGCTGGCCCTTGGCGGGCGGGGCCGACGGCGTGGCAGGCTGCACGCCCGGCAGCGGCGCCGGCGCGGTGGCCGTGGGGCCGCTGGGCGGCGTGCCGGCCGCGCCGTCGCGCCCGTACAGCCCCAGGTTGGGGTCGGGCGCCTGGCGCGGGTCGGGCAATTGGGTGCGGTCGGGTTCGCGGGTGGCGCGGTCGACGAACGGCATGGGCGCCTTGGTGACGTAGAACGCCACGACGGCGGCGATGACCAGGCCGATCAGCAGGCCGGCCAGGGCGCCGTACAGGGTGCTGCCGCCTTGCCTGGGTTGTCTGGACGATTTGCGTTTGGTGGCCATATGGGGGTGCAGCTTACATCCGTTGCGGGGCCGAGACGCCCAGCAGCGCCAGCCCGTTGGCCAGCACCTGGCGTGTCGTGGCGGCCAGGCGCAGGCGGGCGAGCTTGAGCGATTCGTCGTCGACCAGCACGCGCTCGGCGTTATACCAGGCGTGGAAGTCGGACGCGCAATCGCGCAGCCAGAAGGCGATGTGGTGCGGCGCCAGTTCCTGGGCAGCCTGCGCCACGACCTGCGGGAAGCCGGCCAGCCGCTGCATCAGGGCGAATTCGGACGGCGCCGTCAGCAGGGCGGTGTCGGCCTGGGCGATGCGGGTTTCGTCGGCGCCGGCGTTGGCGATCATCGAGCAGATGCGGGCGTGCGCGTACTGGATGTAGTACACCGGGTTCTCGTCGCTTTTCGACAGGGCCAGGTCGATGTCGAACACGAATTCGGTGTCGGCCCGGCGCTGGATCAGGAAGTAGCGCACCGCGTCGCGGCCCACCCAGTCGATCAGGTCGCGCAGGGTGACGTAGCTGCCGGCGCGCTTGGAGATCTTGACCTCTTCGCCGCCGCGCATCACCTTCACCATCTTGTGCAGGACGTAGGCCGGGTAGTCTTTGGGAATGCCCTCTTCCAGCGCTTGCAGGCCGGCGCGCACGCGCGCTACGGTGCCGTGGTGGTCGCTGCCCTGGATGTTGACGGCACGGTGGAAGCCGCGTTCCCACTTGGCCTTGTGGTAGGCCACGTCGGGCACGAAATACGTGTAGCCGCCTTCGCTCTTGCGCATGACGCGGTCTTTGTCGTCGCCGGTGCCCAGTTCGGTGGTGCGCAGCCACAGCGCGCCGTCCTGTTCGTAGGTGTGGCCCTTGGCGACGAGCGCCTGCACGGTCTGCTCGACCCGGCCCGACGTATACAGCGAGCTTTCCAGGTAGTAGTTGTCGAAGGCCAGGCCGAAAGCCTGGAGGTCCAGGTCTTGTTCGCGGCGCAGGTAGGCCACGGCGAACACCCGGATGTCGTCCAGGTTGTCGACATTGCCGGTGGCCGTGACGGCCTGGCCGTCGGCCTGCAGCGTCTTGCCGGCGACGAAGTCTTGCGCGATGTCGACGATGTAGTCGCCCTTGTAGCCGTCGGCCGGGTAGTCGGGCGAATCGGGGGCGATGCCGCGCGCGCGCGCCTGCACGCTGATGGCCAGGTTCTGGATCTGGTTGCCGGCGTCGTTGTAGTAGAACTCGCGGGTGACGTCCCAGCCGGTGGCGTCGTACAGGCGGCAGATGGCGTCGCCCAGCGCGGCCTGGCGGGCGTGGCCCACGTGCAGCGGGCCGGTGGGGTTGGCCGACACGAATTCGACCAGCACCTTTTCGCCGGTGCGGGGGGCGCGCCCGTAGGCCTCGCCCCGCTCGGCCACGGCCGGGATGACGGCCTGGCGGGCCGCGGCGGTGATGCGGAAATTGATGAAACCGGGCCCGGCGATCTCGGCGCTTTCGACCAGCGCCCTGGCCGGGGTCTCGGCCATCAGGGTGTCGACGATGGCCTGCGCCAGTTCGCGCGGGTTGCGGCGCGCCGGCTTGGCCAGCTGCATGGCGACGTTGGTGGCCACGTCGCCGTGGGCGGCGACCTTGGGTCGCTCGAGCAGCACCTGGGCCTGGGCATCGGGCAGGACGCGCGCCACGGCGGCCTGGATCAGCGAAACGAGTTGTTGTTGTTGCTCGGGGAGCATGAGGGAATCAGCAGAAGGTTTTGGGTATCGGCCAGGCCGGGTTGCCCAGGGTCGGGCCCGTCGCCGGGCCGGCGGCGCGACGCATCGGCCGGCACGGCGGCCCGCCTGGCACAGGAATGCGCGTGGAAAGCCATGGCGTTTATGGGAATATCCTAGATCATAGCGTGATTTGGCGTGTTTTCCCCTGGCGGGCCGGTGTCCCGGGCTTGCCGCGGGCGGCCACCCCCGTGGGCCGCGCCTATGCTCGTATCCTGCCATTGGCACCAGCTGGCGCATTGGGGTAGTGTATGCAGGTATCCACTGTGGGAGCCTGCAATATGCTCATCAAGTTCCATTCCAAGGCGGTCGCCGAAGTCCTGATGCTGTCGCAGAACGCCGCGCCGCTGTTGCGCGCGGCGGGCAAGTCGTTCGGCGATACCGTCCCCGAGCGTGGCGTGTTCACCCGCGAGCAGCTGCAATCGGCCATCGACGGCATCGAGGCCGCCGTGGCGGCCGACGACCGCGCCCACGCGCCGCAAGACGACGACGATCACGACAAACCGGTGCATCCCATGGCGCAGGCGGTCGAGCTGCACCAGCGGGCGTATCCGCTGCTGGACATGATGCGCCGCTCGCTGGCCGAGGGCGCCGACGTCACCTGGGAGGCCACCAAGGGCTGGTAGGCGGCCGGCAATGTCGCAGGCTCGACAGTCTGCGGCGGCCGTTACGCGGCATACTGCCGCCATCTTTGTCTTGCACGCTACCGGAGGCTTGCCATGCGCAGCGACGTGACCGTCATTTTCGATGCCCGCCGGACGGTCGACCTGTCCGTCGACGTGGCGCCTTCGCCGCAGGCCGCGCGCGATGCGCGCGACTGGTTCGAGGCCGCCTGGGACACCCTGGGCTGCGAACCGCTGCGGCCCAGCGGCAAGGTGCTGCTGCTGGACAAGATCATGGGCGTGGCCGACGCCCTGGGCTACGACACCCTGTCGTCCGACGCCAAGGAAAGCCAGGAATTCGCCCAGCATGCCGCCCTGGCGCTGGACAAGCCGCGCATCATCGTCGACCTGCCGGGGCTGTCGGTCGGGTACTGAGGCGGGCGGGCCGTGCCCGCCCGGGTTCATTGCGGCGCGATGCCGGCCGTGTGTATCAGGTCGCGCAGCCGCGCGATATCGGTGGCGATCAGTTGCCCGAAGGCTTGCGGCGTGCTCCAGGTGGGTTGCGCGGCCTGCGCCTGCAGCGCCTGCACGACGCCCGGATCGGCCAGCGCCTGGCGCACCGCGCCGTTCAGGCGCGCGATGGCCTCGGGGGGCGTGCCGGCCGGCGCCACCAGCCCCAGCCAGGCCGAAAAATGGTAGCCCGGCAGGGTTTCCGCCACGGTCGGCACATCGGGCAATAGCGGGCTGCGGGCCTCGCCCGTGACCGCCAGCGCGCGCAGGCGCCCCGACTGGATGTGCGGCAGCGCCACCGCCAGGCTTTCGAACGACAGGTCGATCTGCCCGCCCACCAGGTCTTTCATGGACGGCGCGCTGCCCTTGTAGGCGACGTGCGTGGTCTTGATGCCGGCCATGCTGTCGAACAGTTCGCCCGACAGGTGCATCGAAGTGCCCACGCCGGCCGATCCGCGGTTCAGCTTGCCGGGGTGCGCGCGGGCGTAGCGGACCAGCTCGTCCAGCGTGCGCGCCGGCACCTGCTGCGGGTTGACGACCACCACCAGCGGGTACGTCACCAGCATCGAGATGGGGGTGAAGTCCTTGATCGCGTCGTAGTTCAGGTGCTTGTACAGCGACGGGTTGGCGCCGTGGGTGCTGATGGTGCCCATCAGCAGGGTGTAGCCGTCGGGCTGGGCCCGCGCGGCGGCCGCCGCGCCCAGGCTGCCGCCGCCGCCCGCGATGTTCTGCGCCACCACCGGCACGCCCAGTTCGAGCGACATGCGCTCGCCCACGACGCGCGCGGTCTGGTCGGTGGGGCCGCCGGCGGCCGCGCCCACGATGATGTGGATGGGTTTCTCGGGATAGCCGGCCTGGGCCAGCAGGGGGGCCGCGGCCAGCGCCGCGGCGGCCAGGAATGCTTGGCAGGTTTTCATGGGAATGTCCTTGGCGGGCGCCCTTCAGTTGGGCTGGATGCGGGCTGTCTGGATGACCTGCCGCGCACGCGCGGTCTCGGCCTTGATGAAGGCGGCGAACTGTTCGGGCGGGCCCGGCTGCTCGATCACGCCCAGCGCGTCCAGGCGTGCCTTCATGGCGGGTTCTTTCAGCACGTCGCGCACGTCGCGGTTCAGGCGCGCCACGATGGCCGCCGGCGTGCCGGCCGGCGCCACCAGGCCCCACCAGACGGCCTCTTCATAGCCGGGCAGGCCGGCCTCGGCCGACGTCGGCACATCGGGCAAGATGGCCAGCCGGTGCCGGGCGGCCACCACCAGCGCGCGCAGGCGGCCGGCACGGATGTGCTGCACGGCTTCGGCCGGGTTGACCGCCATGTACGAAATACGCCCGCCCAGCAGGTCGGTCATGGCGGGCGCGGCGCCGCGGTAGGGCACGTGCAGCACGTCGATGCCGGCGGCGATTTTCAGCGATTCGCCCGCCAGGTGCGACGAACTGCCGTTGCCCGAACTGGCATAGCTGAGCTTGCCGGGCGATCGGCGCGCCGCGTCCAGCAGCTGGCCCAGCGTCTGCATGGGCGAGTCGGCGGGCACCACGATCATCAGCGGCGCATAGCCGACCTGCGCCACCGGCGCGAAGTCGCGCAGCCCGTTGAAGCGCAGGTCCGGGTACAGCGAATTGTTGGTGGCCAGCGAGTTCGCCGCCATCAGCAGCGTGTAGCCGTCGGGCGCGGCGTGGGCGGCGGCCTCCATGCCGATGTTCGAGCCGGCGCCCGGCTTGTTCTCGACCAGGATGGGCTGCCCGACGCGCGGGGACAGGTGCTGGCCCGTCAGCCGCGCCAGGGCGTCGACCGCGCCGCCGGCGGTATAGGGCACGATGATGCGCAGGGGCTGCGACGGCCAGGTGTCGGCCCGGGCCGGGCCGCCCGACAGGGCCAGCACGGCGCCCAGTATGGCCAGCAGCCGGCCGGCCCGCGGGGAAATCAGTGTGATCATGGTTGTCTCCTGTGTGGCGCGTGCGCGCCTGGTCTTGTGGTCCGGTCAGGCGTGGTCCAGCGCCAGGCAGCGCTGCACGCATATCCGGGTAACGTCGGCTGGGTCGCGTTCCCACCAGTCGGTCGAGAAGATCTCGACTTCATAGGGGCCGCGATAGCCGTTTGCTTCCAGGCGGCGCACCAGGCCGGCCACGTCGGCCACGCCGTCGCCGATCATGGCGCGGTCGGTCACCGGGTGGCGGGTGGGCACGCGCCAGTCGCAGAGCTGCACCGTGGACACGGCGTCCAGGTAAGGCGGGGCCAGGTAGGCGGGCAGGTCCGGGTCCCACCAGCAATGGAAGACATCGAGCACGACGCTGGCTGCCTCGCCCACGGCCTGGCGCAGGCGGTGGGCCTGCGCCAGCGTGTTGACGCAGCCGCGTTCGGCTGCGTGCATCGGGTGAAACGGCTCGATCCCCAGACTGACGCCGGCCTGGCACGCGAGCGCCGCGGCGTCTTGCAGCACCTGGCGCAGCCTGTCGCGCGCGGCCTGCAGGCTGGCGTGCGCGCCGATGCCCCCGCCGACGAACACCACGGTGGCCGCGCCGATGGCGGCCGCCTCGTCGATGGCGCGCTTGCAGTCGTCCAGCGCCGCGTGCGGCCCTTGCGCATCCAGCCGCGCCAGGTCGCCCGCCTTGCACAGCGACGGCACCCGCAGGCCGGTATCGCGCAGCAGGCGGCGCGCCTGCGGCAGGCCGCATTCGGCCAGCTTGTCGCGCCAGATGCCGATGCCGCCCACGCCCTGCCGCGCATAGCCCTGCGCCGCCTCGGCCAGCGACCAGCGCGGCGTGGTGATCTGGTTGATGGCCAGGCGTTGCGGTTCCATGGCGGCGCGTCCCTGCCCTACGCCAGCACGTCGCAGATGGTGATCTGGCGGCTGACGATCCAGTCCTTGTAGGTCTCGCGCACGAACTTCAGGCCCGAGTTCTCCATGTGGTCGTCCAGCGCCGCGCGGCTGGTGTAGGCCTCGACCAGGAACACCTTGTGGGGCTCGTCGTCGGGCAGCAGCACCTCGAATTGCAGGCACTCGCTTTCGCGCCGCGCGGTGCGGCTGGCGTGGCCGTGCATGATGGTCAGGAACTTGTCGCGATGTTCCGGCTTGATCTCGAACTCGACTACCAGCATCACTTTCTTCGTCATCACAGTCTCCTTGGGTAGCAGGGCAAGGGTTAGCCGCGCAGGGCGTCGATGTTGCGCACCTGCGCCACGCGTTCGATGTATTCCTGCGGCGGGGCCTGGTACAGCAGCTTGCGGCTGACGTGCACGCCGGTCAGTTGGTGCATGGCGACGGCCAGTTCGGCGGCCTTGACCAGCAGCCGGTAGCAGTCCAGCAGGGGCACCCCGTCGACCTCGAAGATGCCGCGCTGCGCCAGCAGGCTGGTGGACGGGCCGGCCGGGATGACCACCTCGGCGCCCTGGGCGATGCAGCGGCGGCTGGCCGCCAGAATCTGCGCCACGCAGTCGTCGCCCAGCGCCCGGTCGGTGAACACGGCGTCGAAGCCGCGGATGTTGTCGAACTCGATGCCCTCGACGCTGCTCAGGCGGTCGCGCAGGCCGTAGCCGATAGGGATCTCGCGGTAGCGCGGCACCATCTTCATGTTGGGCACCACCAGGCCGAAGCGTTCGCCCATGGTGCAGGCATGGAAACAGCACACTTCCATGAACGACACCACCGGGATGTCCATCACTTCGCGCAGTTCCACCAGGGCCGGGTCCAGCGAGTTGGCCAGCACGAAGGCGTCGTAGCCGCCTTCCTTGCGGATGCGCAGCGCGTTGTCGATGATCTCGCGCACGTCGTAGTTCCAGAACAGGCGGTATTGGTCGCCCAGGGCGCCCTGCCGGGTGCCGCGGACTTCCACCTGCGTGTCCGGCGCGGCGGCGCTGTCGCACAGGGCCTGCGTGGCCGCGATGAAATGCTGCATGCCGGTTTCCGACGACACCAGCTGATACCAGAGTTTCATGATGAAGGTTCCTGTCAGGGGAAAGAAAGGCGCGCGTTTGCGCCGGGTTGCCGGCGGCCCTCAGGGGCCGCGCAATACGCAAGCTTGTTCATCCAGTTGCAGCCGCGTGCCGTGCTGGCGGCTGCAGGCCTGGACCTTGGCCAGCAGCGCGATGCCGTCCGCAGCACGGGCCAGGTGGGGCACGCCGCTGGGCGTGTCGTGGCCGGACGGCCATAGCGTGACCGGATGGATCTCGAACGAGGGCGGCCCGTGCCGGCGCAGCGACAGGCGCAGCAGCAGGGCTTCCCAGTCGTCGGGCCGCTGGAAGAAGCCGGCGCGCTCGCGGCGCGTCTGGTAGGCCTGCGCCAGCGTGGCGTCGCGCATGGCGTAGGCTTCCAGGAAATCGGCCGGCTGGCGCGGGTACTGGTACGGCTGGAACACGAATGCACCGATGCCGTAGAAAATGGGCCGCCCCTGCCAAGTCTCGACGGCGCGGATGCCGTGTTCGCCGTGGCCGACGACCGCGTCGGCGCCGGCCTCGATGGCGCGCCGACAGGCCGCCACGGCGAACGCGGCCGGCTGGCGCGGGTCGCTGTCGTATTCGTGGCTATGCAGACAGGCCACCACGAAATCGGCCTGCTTGCGGGCCTGCCGCACGCTGTCTTCCAGGTCTTGCAGGTCGTCGGGGGCGGGCCACGACAGGGTGCCGTGGCCGTCCGAGCGGATGAACTCGGCGCCGAAGAAAGACAGCCGGTCGGCATCGGCGGCGCCGTGCTCGCGGCTGTAGTCGCGCGCCAGGGCGCGTTCGCGGTGCCGGCCCTGCGCCTGGGCCGGCAGCTGCGCCGCGATGCGCTGCAACGCGTCGAAAGCGGTGGCATCGAGGCGGTAGGCCGTGCCGAAGCGCAGCGGCGCTACGCCCGGGCGCCCGGGCAGCCCCACGCCGGGCCGGCCGGCCCGGGCCGCCGGCAGGTACGACGACGAGGCCGCGACCACCGCCAGCCGTCCGGCCGGCGTGTCCAGGTAGGCCGGCTGGCGGGCCGCGGCCAGGTCGGGGCCGGTGCCGGCGTGCGCGATGCCCAGCCGGCGCAGCGCCTTCCAGGTGCTGGCCAGCCCGGCGTCGCCGTAGTCGCCGGCGTGGTTGTTGGCGGTGGACAGCACGTCCATGCCCAGCCAGCGCAGTTCGGTGCCCAGGCTGGCCGGCGCGCCCGCCCACGCGCCCGGCGCCTCGGCGGCGCCCGGCACGTCGTCGTCCAGCAGCAGGCATTCCAGGTTGCCCAGGCGCACGTCGGCCGCGCGCAGCAGGTCCATCGCTTCCAGGAAGGCGGGGTGCTGTTCGCCGCGCAGCGCGGCGCCCAGGTACAGGTCGCCCACCGCGGCCAGCGTCAGCGTGCCGGCCGGCGCCGGATCGGCCGGGCGGCGCGTCATGGCCGGTCCTGCCCGTCGCGCGCGAAGAACGGCCGGCCGTCGTCGAACAGGTTGGGCCGGTTGAATATCGACAGGAACACCGCGCCCTGCGGCGCATGGGCGATGTGGCGGTTGCCCGCCGGCCGCCAGACGAAGTCGCCGGCGCTGGCGCTGCCTTCGTCGTCGACCAGCGTGCCTTCCAGCATGTAGGTCATTTCCAGGGCGGTGTGCTCGTGGCTGGGCACCACGGCGCCCGGCGCCAGCTTGAACAGGATGGTCGAGCGGCCGGCTTCGTCCTGGTACAGGATCTTCATCTGGATGCCCTCGAAATCGGTGGGCTGCCAGGGGATGCTGGCGGTATCGACAAAACGGGAACGGTATTCCGGTGCGTTGATGATCGGCATGGGTGAGTCCGCGCTAAGGGGTGGGGAAAGCAAAGCGGCGCAGCTGGAACGGCCGGTCGTGCGCCAGCGACGGCAGGGCCGCGCGGGTGCGCGCCACTGCCTCCAGGTCCAAGTCGCACAGCAGCACGCCGGGCTCGTCGCCGGCCTCGGCCACCACCTCGCCCCAGGGATCGACCACCAGCGAATGCCCGTAGGTGCGCCAGTGGCCCGGGTGCTCGCCGCAGGTGGCGGCGGCGACGACGTAGCAGCCGTTCTCGATGGCGCGCGCCCGCAGCAGCGCATGCCAGTGGGCGCGGCCGGTGTCGTGCGCAAACGCCGAGGGCACGCACAGCAGCACGGCGCCGGCTTGCGCCAGCGCGCGGTACAGCGCCGGAAAGCGCAGGTCGTAGCAGATGCTCAGGCCCACCGGCCCCCAGGGTGTCGCGGCCAGCGCGGCGTGCGCGCCCGCCCGGTACGCGCGCGATTCGGCGATTTCCCGACCGTCGGGCAGGCGGGCGTCGAACAGGTGCACCTTGTCGTATTGCGCGGCGATGCGGCCGGCGTCGTCGAGCAGGATGCTGCGGTTGGCCAGCTGGCCCGACGCATCCGGCTTGACGGTCAGGCTGCCGGCCAGCAGCCACATGCCGTGCGCGCGGGCGCAGTCCTGCAGGGCCTGCAGCGCCGGATGCCCGGGCATGCCGGCGGCGGCCTGCGCCATGGCGCGGCCGCTGCGGTCCAGGAAGGCGGCGAATTCGGGCAGCATCGCCAACTGCGCGCCGGCGGCCGCGGCTTCGGCCACCCGGGTGCGGATGGCGGCCAGGTTGGCCGCCATGTCGTTGCCCGGATTCAGCTGGACGCAGGCGATCTTGAGCGTGGCCATGGCTTACCTGGGGGCCAGCCCGAGCCGCCGGCGGGCCTGCGCCGGCGTGGCCAGGTCGCGGCCCAGCGCGGCGGCAATGCCGGCGGCCTTCTCTACCAGCTGGGCGTTCGATTGCGCCTGCACGCCCTTGTCCAGGTAGAAGTTGTCTTCCAGGCCGACGCGGATCTGGCCGCCCAGCAGCAGCGCCTGCGCCACCATGGGGAACTCGTGCCGCCCGATGCCGAAGGCGGCCCAGATGGCGTCGCGGCCGACGGCGTTGCGCAGCAGCAGCATGGTCTCGGGCGTGGCCGGCGCGCCCCACGGGATGCCCAGCGCGAACTGGAAGATCGAGTCGGCCGGGATGACGCCATCGGCGATCATCTTGCCGGCCAGCGCCAGGTGGCCGGTATCGAAGATTTCCAGCTCGATCTTCACGCCGGCCGGAATGGCCGCCGCGATGGCCTGTATCTGGCTGGTGGTATTGATCAGCGCGCCGGCGCCGAAATTCACCGAGCCCATGTCCAGCGTGCAGATCTCGGGCTGCAGCTCGACCACGTGGCGCACCCGTTCCTGCGGCGGGCGCACGTTCGAGCCGGGCGCCGCGCCGTTGAGCTGGTCCAGCGCGGGTACATAACGCGCGCCCGGGCCCGTGGTGAGGTTGACGATGACGTCCGAGCCGCTGTCGCGGATGCGTTGCACCACTTCGCGGTAGTGCTCGAGCGCCATGCTGGGCTTGCCGGTCTGCGGGTCGCGGACGTGGATATGGACGATGGCCGCGCCCGCCTGCGCGGCCTCGACCGAGGCCTGGGCGATCTGGCGCGGCGTGACGGGCAACTGGGGGTACTTGGCGGCCACGTCGTCCCCGCCCGTGACGGCACAGGTCAGGATCACTGGATCGCTCATGCGTCTCTCTCCAAATTAAAACAATCGATTGATTGTTTTTTTCAGGCCTTTTCTGTCGTGAATTCGACGGTATGTGGCCTTTGATTAAATGAAATCCTAGTATTTGCGAGAAATTACGGCAAGTGGTTTTTGAGGATAGCGCTATTGATCACGATCAACCCGCTGATTATTTCCTTTTATGGCTCAATTAATAGATTATTGATTCGTTAAATCGATCATATCTGTCGTAAAAAATAAACAGTCGTTTTAAATTAAGCTCGAACGGCCCGGTAAGATGCCGAAGCCGCTATAAACGTCCGTGTGCGGCCACGCGCCCACCCGACTTCCCGTTGTTGCTGCCACTTTCATGAACCCTGCCAAACCGGCCCGCGAGGCCGCCCTCGCCGCCGTTCCCGCCAAGGCCCGCACCGCTCTGGGCGAACAGACCCGCACCGAAATCCTCGATGTGGCCGAGTCGATCTGCGCGCGCGAAGGGTTCGAGGGGTTGTCCATCCGCGCCATCGCGAACGTGGCGGGCGTGAACGTGGCGGCCATCAGCTACTACTTCGGTTCCAAGCGCCAGCTGTTCGAGGCCATGTTCCGCCGCCGCGTGGTGCCGGTGAACGAAGAACGCCTGGCCATGCTGGACCAGTGCCGGTTGCGGCAGGGCGGCGACTACTTGGAAAGCGTGATCCGCGCTTTCATCACGCCGCCTATGAAGCTGACCGATTTCGTCGACCCCAGCGGGCGTCCGGCGCTGGTGGTCATGCAGTTCCTGGCGCGGGTGTTCGCCATGCCGGGCGAAGACGCCTTCCTGCTGGAATACTACGAGCCGGTGCGCAGCCGCTTCGTCGAGGCCCTGTGCCTGGGGTTGCCCGACCTGCACCTGGAAGACGTCATCTGGCGCTACAACCTGATGGTGGGCGCGCTGATCTACGCCATGGCGGGCACCGTGCGCATGACACGCGTGCCGCAGGCCTTTCCCGACAGCCCGCCGCATCCGCCGGGCTCGGCCGACGAGGCCATCGGCCAGATGGTGCGGTTTCTTAGCGCGGGCATGCGCGCGCCCAAGGCCTGACCCGGGTCAGCGGATCCCGGCGCGCATGAACGACTGCACGAACTGGCGCTGGAACAACAGGAAGGCAATCAACAGCGGCGCGGCCGACAGCAGCGTGGCGGCCGTGATGACCGACCAGTCGATGCCCTGGTCGGTGGCGGCGAACACCTGCAGCCCCACCGTCAACGGCCGCGATTCCACCGAGTTGGTGATGATCAAGGGCCACAGGAAGTTGTTCCAGTGGTGGCTGACCGACACCAGCCCGTAGGCCACGTAGATCGGCTTGGCCAGCGGCACGTATACCTTCAGCAGCACCTGCAGCGGCCCGGCGCCTTCCACGCGGGCCGCTTCTTCCAGTTCGCGCGGCACGGTCTTGAAGGTCTGCCGCAGCAGGAAGATGCCGAAGGCCGAGGCGAAGTACGGCAGGCCCACCGCGAACACCGTGTCGCGCACGCCCAGCAGGCTCATCGAGCGGTAGTTTTCCACCAGCAGCACGTCGGGCATGATCATCAGCTGCAGCAGCACCAGCATGAACACCAGGTCGCGGCCGCGGAACTCGAACCGCGCGAACGCATAGCCGGCCAGCGTCGACAGCACCAACTGCGCCGCCAGCACCATGGTGACCAGCATAAAGGTGTTCAGGAAATAGCGCGGAAACGGCGCGGCGTGCCAGGCGCGGCTGAAGTTCTCGAGCGTCAGCGGCGCCAGCAGGTCGAAGCGGGTGGCGTAGGCGGGCGGGTGGAAGGCCGCCCACAGCGCGTACGCCAGCGGCAGGATCCACAACAGGCCCAGCAGCCAGGCGCCCAGGGTATCGAGCTTGCGGGTCATTGATAGTGCGTCCTGCGGTCGAGCCAGCGGAACTTGACCAGCGCGGTGATGGCCAGCACCAGCAGCAGCACCACGGTCAGCGTGGCGGCGTACGAGGTGTCCCAGAAGCTGAAGCCCACCTGGTAGATGTAGAACAGCAGCAGCGTGCTGGCGTTGTCGGGGCCGCCGCGCGTCATCACCACCACGTGGTCGACCAGCCGGAAAGCGTTGATCAGCGCGTTGACCAGCACGAACAGCGTGGTGGGCATCAGCAGCGGCCACAGCACGCGCCGGAAATACTGCCAGCGCGACGCCCCTTCCAGCAGCGCCGCCTCGCGCAGCGACGGCGATACGGTCTGCAGCGCCGCCAGGTAGAAAATCATGAAGAAGCCGGCCTCTTTCCAGATGGTGACCACCATCAGCGCCGGCAGGGCCGTGTCGCGGCTGCCCAGCCAGTTCGGGCCCGCCGCGCCGAACCCGTGCATGACCTGCGCGATCAGGCCGTATTGCGGGGTGTAGAAGAACAGCCAGATGTTGGCCACGGCCACCATGGGCAGCACCGTGGGCGTGAAATACGCCATGCGCAGGAAGCCGCGCCCGGCCAGGTTGCGGTTGACCCACAGGGCCATGACCAGCGCGATGGCGATCGACGTCGGGATGGTGCCCAGCGCGAACCACAGGTTGTTCCACAGCGACTGCCAGAACACCGGGTCGTCGCGCATCAGCGCGTAGTTCTCCAGCCCCACGAAGCGCGCCGGCCGGCTGCCCCGCGGGGTGGAGAAGAAGCTGTGCCACAGCGTGGCCAGCGCCGGATAGTGCGTGAACGCGGCCAGCAGCACCAGCGCCGGCAGCAGCAGCAGCCAGCCGTACACCGCCTGCAGGGACCGGTTCATCGCGCCCCGGCCCCTAGCGATACGCGCGCAGCACGCGGTCGGCTTCGCGCTGCGCGTCGGCCAGTGCCTGCTGGGGCGTCTTGGCGCCGGTCAGCATGGCCTGCAGCGCATCGTTCAGCGTCTTGGTCACGCGCTGGTTCTCGTGGGTCGAGAACTCGGCCACGCTGACTTCCAGCTGGTCGCGCGCCACGGTGGCGGCCGGCACCTCGGCGGCGTACTTCTTCATCTTGTCGGTTTCCCACGCCGCGGGCGTGACCGCCACGTAGCCGGTGGCGATGCTCCAGTCGGCGGCGCGCTCGGGCGCGGTGGCCCATTGCGCGAACTTCAGCGCCGCGGCCTGCTGCTCGGGCGTGCCGCTCTTGAAGATGTAGAAGTTGCCGCCGCCGGTGGGGCTACCGCCGCGCTTGGCCTTGGGCATCATGGCCACGCCGAACGGGAAGTCGGCGTTCTTGCGGATGTTGGTCAGGTTGCCGGTGGTGGTCCAGACGATGGCGGCCTTCTTTTCCAGGAAGTCCTTGGGGGTGGTGCCCCAGTCGACCGTGCCGCGCGGCATTACGCCATGCTTGGCCGACAGGTCGTTCCAGAATTGCGCGGCCTCGACCACCGCGGGCTTGTCCAGGTACACCTGGTTGCCTTCCTCGTTCATCAGGATGGCGTCATTGGGCGTGGTCAGCGCCTGGAACAGCCAGTAGGCGAACGCGCCGCCCGACGGGATCTTGATGCCCCATTGCGTGACGTTGCCCGCGGCGTCTTTCCTGGTCAGCTTCTTGCTGTAGTCGACCAGTTCTTCCCAGGTGGCGGGCGCGCGTTCCGGATCCAGGCCGGCCTGCTTGAACAGGTCTTTGTTGTAGTACATCACGATGGTCGAGCGCTGGAACGGCACGCCCCACACGTGGCCGCCGGTGCGGCTGTTCTGCATGAAAGCGTCGTAGAAGCCGCCCAGCCATTTCTTGTCGGCATCGGACTTGGCCAGCCCGTCGATGGGCACGATGGCGTCTTCGTCGATCAGCGTGAACATGTCGGTCGACAGCAGCACGGCCAGCTGCGGCGGCGTGCCGCCCTTGAGCGCGGTCAGCGCCTTGGCGATCGAGTCCTGGTACGAGCCCGCGTAGATGGGCTTGATGTCGATGCCGGGGTTGTCTTTCTCGAACGCGGCGACCATGTCGTCGACGATCTTGGTGATGGGGCCGCCGACGGCCACCGGATAGTAGAACTCGACTTCGACGGACTTGGCCTGCGCGTACAGCGGCAACGACAGGAAGGCGCCGGCCAGGCCGGCTGCCAGGGCTTTGAGGGCGGTGCGTCGCATGATGGCTTCCTAGAAAGGGTCGGCGCCGGGGCGCCCGGGGGTGGGAATGACCGCCGTATCGGCGGCGAAGAAATGCTGGTGCTCGGGCCGCCACGACAGGCCCAGCGCGTCGCCGGCCCGCGCGCGCAGGTGCCCCGCGGCGCGCACGGCGATGCCGCCGCTGGCGCCGATGCGGCAGACCACGATCGAGTCGGCGCCGAAGTACTCGACGCTTTCCACCGTGGCGGGCAAGCCGTCGGCATCGATGCGGATATGTTCGGGGCGAACGCCCAGGCGCATCGCGCCGGCGGGCGGGTGCGCCACCGGCGGACCCTGCGTACCCGCGATCACGGGGGCCTGGCCCTGTTGCGCCAAGTCGATCAGGTTCATGGGCGGCGTGCCGATGAAGCGCGCCGCGAACTCGGTGGCGGGCCGGGCATACAGCCCGTCGGGCGTGTCCAGCTGCTCGATGCGGCCATTGCGCAGCAGCACTACCTGGTCGGCCATGCTCATGGCCTCGGTCTGGTCGTGCGTGACATACACCATGGTGATGCCCAGCGCCTGCTGCAGGGCGCGGATCTCGCGCCGCATGTCGTGGCGCAGCTGCGCGTCCAGGTTGGACAAGGGCTCGTCCATCAGGCACACCGGTGCTTCCGAGATCACCGCGCGGCCCAGCGCCACGCGCTGCTGCTGCCCGCCCGACAACTGCGACGGCTTGCGGTCCAGCAGCGCGGACAGGCCCAGCAGGTCGGCCACGCGCTGCAGGCGGCGCGGGTAGTCGGCCGCGGGTTCCTTGCGCACTTTCAGGCCGAACAGGATGTTCTCGCGCACCGACAGGTGCGGGAACAGCGCGTACGACTGGAACACCATCGAGATGCGCCGCTGCGACGGCGGCAGGTGGGTCACGTCGCGCTCGCCGATGCGGATGCGGCCGGACGTCGGCGTATCCAGCCCCGCGATCATGCGCAGCGTGGTCGACTTGCCGCAGCCCGACGGCCCCAGTAGCACCGTGAAGCTGCCCGCGGGTGCGGTGAAGCCCACGCCCTGGATGGCGGCCGCGTCGCCGTACTGTTTGGTCAGGTCTTCCAGGATGAGCGTGGACATGTCTGTGGGAGATGTAATGTCAGCCCCTCATTCTGGCGGCAAATGAAATCCTTTTCATTCTGCGGTGCAAACATGACGCCGCCGTGTCAGCAATGAGGGTCGCCGTCACTCGTCGATCAACGCGCCGCCCTCGTGGAACGGATACGGGCCGGGGTATTCGCCGATATAGGCGTGGTGCGTCACCAGCGCGCCATCGCGCCATTCGTGCAGGTGAAAGCCCGGCGGCTCCATCACGAAAGCCGACGGGCCGTCGGGCCGCAGGTCCAGCGCCACCTGGTGCGCGGGGCTGGGGCAGGTCGAGGCCACTGTGCCGCCGAAGCGCCGGAAAATGGTGCGGTGCAAATGGCCGCACAGGATTCTTTCCACGTTCGGGTGGGCCGCCACGATCTGTTCCAGCCCGGCCGCGCCCTCCAGCAGGCCGATGGCGTCCATGTGGGCGATGCCGGTCAGGAACGGCGGATGGTGCATGGCGATCGCGGTGGGCCGGCCGGGCTGCTCGGCCAGGCGCTGGCGCAGCCAGTCCAGCCGGCGCGGGCACAGCATGCCGTGGCTTTGCAGGGGCACCACCGTGTCCAGCATCAGCAGGCGCAGCGGATAGTCTTCCACCGCGTACTGCACGAAGCCGTCCGCGCCCTGCAGGTAAGGGTGGTCCGGGAAGGCGGCCACCAGTTCCTCGCGGGCGTCGTGGTTGCCCGGCATCAGGAAGTACGGCATGCGCAGGCCGTCCAGCATGCGCTTCAGGTGCGCGTATTCCTGCGGGCGGCCGAAGTCGGTCAGGTCGCCGCTGACGATGGCCAGCGTGGGCGCCGGGTCCAGGCGGTTGAGGGCCTCGACGGCGGGCGGCAGGTAGCGGTCGGTCTCGACCACGCGATAGGCCTTCTGGCCCGGCATGCGGATGTGCAAGTCAGTGATCTGTGCGATGAGCATGATGGAAGAAATCCGAAGTCAGGAAACGCGCGGGCCGGCCAGGGCGATGCTGACCGCGTCGCCCGTGGCATGGCTGCTGTGCGCGGGCGCCACCACGGGAAAGCGCTGGCCGTCGTCCAGCCCGATCTCGTAGCGCACCGAGCCACCCAGGAAGAAGCGCGCCAGCACCCGCGCCGACAAGGCATCGGCGCGCGGCGCGTCCAGCCGCGCCTCGTGCGGGCGGAACGCCAGCGCCTCGTCGCCCGGCACCAGCAGGCCGTCGCGCAGCCCCGCGCGCACGCGGCACAGCGTGCCCAGGAACTCGGCCACGAAATCGCTGGCCGGGGCACGGTACAGGGCTTCGGCGCTGCCCACCTGCTCCAGGTGGCCGGCCGACATGACGGCGATGCGGTCGCCCAGCATCATGGCCTCGTCCTGGTCGTGCGTGACGATGATGGTGGTGACGCGCAACTGGCGCAGCATCTGCGCCAGCTCGACGCGCAGGTGCTCGCGTAGCTTGGCGTCCAGCGCGGTCAGGGGTTCGTCCAGCAGCAGCACGCGCGGCTCGATGGCCAGGGCGCGCGCCAGCGCCACGCGCTGGCGCTGGCCGCCCGACAGCTGGTCGATGCGCCGGTCGGCGAAGCCGTCCAGGCGCACCAGCGCCAGCAGCTCGCGCGCGCGGCGGTCGCGTGCGGCCGCGGGCATGTCGCGCACGCGCAGGCCATAGGCCACGTTCTGTGCCACCGACATGTTGGGAAACAGCGCGTAGCTCTGGAACACCACGCCCACGCCGCGCGCCTCGGGCGGCAGCTGCGAGACCTCGTCGTCGCCGAAGCGGATCGACGCGCCCGGGTCGGCCTGTTCCAGCCCGCAGACCAGGCGCAGCAAGGTGGTCTTGCCGCAACCCGACGGGCCCAGCAGCGCCAGCGTCTCGCCGCCCTGCACCTGCAGGTCGATCGGTTCCAGGGCGCGCGAGCCGTCCGGCCAGGTCTTGGCACAGCGGGACAGGGTGATGGCAACAGGGTCGGTCATGAAGGCAGGGTCCGGTTGGTAGGCACGCGGGCGGGCCGGTCGCTGCGGGCCAGCCATTGCAGGCCCACCAGCAGCGGCACCAGCATCAGCAGGAACACCAGCGTATAGGCCGAGGCGACTTCCAGCCGCATCGAGGCGTAGCTGTCGGCCAGGCCGACGGGCAGCGTCTTGGTCAGCGGCGTATGCAGCAGCCAGGTCAGGTTGAATTCGCCGATGGACAGCGTCAGCACGGTCAGCGCGCCGGTGACGATGCCCGGCGCGGCATTGGGCACCACGATCTGCAGGAAGCGCTGCGTGCGCGAGGCGCCCAGCGTGGCGGCCGCCTCGTCCAGCGTGCCCAGGTCGGCACCCTGCATGCTGGCGCGCGCCGCGCGCACCATGAACGGCAGGGTGAACAGCACGTGGCCGATCACGATGAACCAGATGCTGCCGCGCAGGCCGCGCACCGTGCCCCACGACACGATCAGCGCCAGCGCCGAGGCCAGGCCGGGCACCGCCACGGGCAGCGTCAGCAGTTCTTCCAGCGCGCGCGCCAGCCGGCCGCGGTACAGGGTCAGCACCCAGGCGGTGGGCACGCCCACCAGGGTGCAGATGGCCAGCGTCAGCAGCGCCACGGCGAACGAGCGCCAGATGGTGTCGGCGTACAGCGACCACACTTGCTCGATCCAGCGCAGCGTCAGGCCGCTGGACAGGCCCACGAAGTAGTTCTTCGTCAGGCCGGCCAGCACCGACAGCACGACCGGGCCGATCAGGAAGGCGGCCACCGCCAGCGTCACGGCCAGGCCCAGGCGGGTATCGGTCTTGGAAGCATTCATGCGCGTCCTTGCATCATGCCGCCGCGCCCAGGCGGGCGCCGGCCAGGCTGTGGGCCACGTACAGCACCGCCCAGGTCGCCAGGCCCAGCACGATCGACAGCGCCGCCGCCACCGGGATGTTGGCGTAGTTGGTGAACTCGTTGTAGATGGTGATGGGCAGCACGTCGATCTGCGTGGCCAGGGTGAAGGCCGTGCCGAAGGCGCCCATGCTGGTGGCGAAGCTCATCGCGCCCGCGCCGATCAGGGCCGGCGCCAGCGCCGGCAGCTCGACGTCGACGAAGCGCCGCCAGGGGCTGGCGCCCAGCGTGCGCGCGGCTTCCAGCAGGCTGGGGTCGATCTGTTCGGCCGCCGCCGCGATCACGCCGATGCAGCGCGGCAGCGAAAAATACAGGTAGCCCAGGAACAGCCCGCCCATGCCGTAGGCGAACACGATCGGGTCGCCGGTCAGCCACTTGGTCAGGGTGCCGACCACCCCCTGGCGGCCGGCCAGCAGGATGATCAGGAAACCCACCACCACGCCCGGGAAGGCCAGCGGAAACATCAGCAGCGACATCAGCAGCCGCCGCCCCGGGAAATCGCGGTGCCAGGCCAGGAAGCGGCCGACCGGCAGCGACAGCAGCAGGGTCGCCAGCGTTGCGGCCAGCGACAGCGCCACCGTGTTGAACAGGCTGATCCAGTACTGCGAGCGGGTCAGCACCGTCAGGTAGGCGGACTGGCCGTCCTTGATTTCCGCGCCGATCAGCGCCAGGCCCGCCATCGGCAGCAGCCAGAAGGCCAGGAACAGGGTCGCCGCCGGCGCGGCGAACCACATCCATCCTCGGCGGGCCATGTCAGCCGGCCCCGCCGGCCGCGATGCCTGGTTGCCGCATCAGTTCACCTCTTGTGCGTAGCGCTGCGAGAACGCGCGCTGGCCGGCCGACATCTTCACGTAGTCCACCGTGCCGACGCGGGCGTACTCGGACGCGGGCAGGAACTTCTTCTGGGCCTCGGCCGACATGGCCTCGGGCCGCACCGGGCGCAGGAACGCGTTGGCCCAGATGGCCTGGCCCTGCTCCGACAGCGTGAAGTCCAACACCTTCTTGCCGTTGTCGGCATGCGGCGCGTTGGCCACCAGGCTCATCACGTAGGGCACGGCGATGGTGCCTTCGGACGGGATCACGAACTCGACGTTGCCGCCATCCTTGTACTTGGCGCGATAGGCGTTGAAGTCGTAGTCGATCAGGATCGGGATCTCGCCCGACAGCACGCGCGCGTAGGCCGTCTGCTTGGGAACGATGGGGCGGTTGGCCGTCATCTTCTTGAACCAGTCCAGGGCCGGGCCGAAGTCGTCCAGCGAGCCGCCCATGGCGCGATTGATGGCCACCGCGCCCACATAGCCCACGAAGGCCGAGGCCGGGTCCAGGTAGCCCACCATGCCGCGGTATTCCGGCTTGAGCAGGTCGGCCCACGAACGCGGCACCGGCTTGCCGTCCAGGGCGTCCACGTTCACCATCAGCCCCAGCGCGCCCGAATGGATGGCGAACCACTTGCCGTCGGGGTCTTTCATGCCGTCGGGGATCTTGTCCCAGTGCTGCGGCTTGTAGGCCTGCACCAGGCCGTCCTGCGCCGCCTGGATGCCGAAGGTGACGCCGTAATACACCACGTCGGCCACCGGGTTGCTCTTCTCGGCCGCGATCGAGGCCAGCGACTGGCCCGAGTTCTTGTTGTCGGCCGGCACGGTGATGCCGGTGGCCTGCTTGATGGCCTTGAGCTGCGTGCCCCAGTCGGCCCATTCGGGCGGACAGTTGTAGCAGATGGCGTTTTGCGCCTGGGCCGACGCGCCGGCCAGGGCCAGCACCAGCGCGGCCGCGCGCAGCGCGGAGTGAATGAGCGGTTTCATGATGGACGTTTCCTTGTGGTGGGCACAGAAGAACCGACGGCGGTGGCGGTGCCGCCGTCGACGATGCGGTGCGGCAGGCGCACCGAAGCAGGGGCGTCGCCGCCCAGCCGGGCCAGCAACAGCGCGCAGGCGGTGGCGCCGATCTGGCGGCTGGGCTGTTCCACCGTGGTCAGGGGCGGCACCATCAGCGCGCCGATGCTGACGCCGTCGAACCCGCATACCGCGATGTCGTCGGGCACCCGCACGCGCAACGCGGCCAGTTGCGCGATCACCGAGGCGGCCAGCAGGTCGTTGGAACAGAACAGCGCGCTGGGCGCGCCGGGCCGCGCCAGCACGTCGCGCAGCAGCGGCGCGCTGGATGCCGTGTGGGCCGGCATGGCCAGGTGCGCAATCGGCGCCAGCCCCAGTGCCCGGGCGCAGGCCTGCGCGCCCTGCAGGCGGCGGCGGGCGCGGTCGGAGGCGGGCAGCGGGCCGCTGACGAATGCGATGCGCCGGTGGCCCATCGCGGCCAGGCGCGCCACCATCTCGTGCGCGGCCGCCTTGTTGTCGACCGACACGAAGGGATGCGAACCGGATTCGTTGTACGCCAGGATGTGCGGCATGCCGGCCGCGTCCAGCGCGCGCAGCGTGGCGTTGCGCGCCGGGTTGCCCACGGTGAGGATCAGGCCGTCGATCTGGTGGTCGATCAGCGCCTGCACCGATTCGGACTCGACCGACGGGTCGTAGCCCGTGATGCCCATCATCACGCTGTAGCCGGCGGCGCGCGCGTGCTGCTCGGCGCCTTCGAAGCAATCGGCGAATACCGGGTTGGCCAGGGTGGGCAGCAGCAGCCCGATGGTGCGCGTGCGGCCCGCGCGCAAGCTGCGGCCCACGCGGTTGGGGCGAAAGCCGCTGCGCTGCGCCACCGCGTCGATGCGCGCCCGCGTTTCGGGGCGCAGCAGTTCGGGCTGGTTGAAGGCGCGCGATACGGTGGCCGGCGATACGCCGGCCTTGCGGGCAATTTCTAGAATCGACGGACGGTGCGACGGTTTTGCGGCCACAGCGGGTTCACCCATGAAAACGATTTCATTCTAGGGGTAAAGCATGACAGCCAGATGTCACGAGATACGGTATCGTGATTTCATCGCCGCGCCAATCAAAACAGGTGGTGCGGCGCCGCAAGCCGCGCCGGCCGGGCCAGGTGCCCGCGCTGCGGGCTTGCGCGGTCCGGCCCATGCGGCAACGCAATAACGTCACGGGCCGACGCTATACAAGACAAATGATGCTGCAATAGGGGAATGGGGTCATGGCAGTCGAACTGAACCGCCTGAGCGCCACGCAGGCCGCGCAACGACTGGCGCGCCGCGAGCTCGGCGCCGAACAATTGCTGCGCGCCTGCTTTGCACGCATCGAGCAGCGCGACGACGCGGTGCATGCGTGGGCCGCGCTGGACAAGGCGCAGGCGCTGGCGCAGGCGCGCGCGCTGGATCAATCGGCCACGCGCGGCGTGCTGCACGGCCTGCCGTTCGGCGTGAAAGACATGTTCGCCACCTGCGACCTGCCCACCCGCTACGGCTCGCCCATTTACGAAAACTGCCGCCCGCCTCTGGACGCGGCCGCCGTGGCGCTGTGCCGCGAGGCCGGCGCCATCGTGGCGGGCAAGACGGTCACCACCGAATTCGCCACCTTCCATCCCGGCCCCACGCGCAATCCGCACAACCTGGCCTATACGCCCGGCGGCTCGTCCAGCGGCTCGGCCGCGGCGGTGGCCGACTGCATGGTGCCGTTCGCGCTGGGCACGCAGACGGCCGGCTCCATCATCCGCCCTGCCGCGTACTGCGGCGTGGTGGGGTACAAGCCGTCGTTCGGGCGCATCGCGCGCGCCGGGCTGAAAAGCCTGGCCGATTCGCTCGACACCATAGGCGGCCTGGCGCGCACCGTCGACGACGTCGCGCTGTTCGCCTCGGTGCTGATGCGCGACTCGGCCCTGCGCGAGCTCGACTACGACGCCAGGCCGCGCATCGGCATGTACCGCACGCTGCAATGGCGCCACACTCAGCCCGAGACGCGCCAGGCCTACACGCGCGCCGCCAGCGCCCTGTCGCGCGCCGGCGCGCATGTCACCGAACTGGAGCTGCCGCCCGAGCTATGCGCGCTGGTGCAGGTGCACGCCGACATCATGAGCGTCGAGGCCGCGCAATCGCTGGCATTCGAGCGCACGCGCCACGCGGCGCAACTGAGCGGGTCGCTGCAGGCCCTGCTGGACGCCGGCGCGCAGATCAGCGCCGACGAGCACCGCGCCAACCAGGCCCGCGCGGCGCAGGGCCGCATCCAGGCCGAGTCCTGGTTCGAACAGTACGACATCCTGCTGGCGCCCAGCGCCAGCGGCGAAGCCCCGTTCATCGACCAGGGCACGGGCGACCCGCAGTTCTGCCGCGTCTGGACGCTGTTCGGCGCGCCCTGCGTGCACCTGCCGTTCGAGACCGGCCCGCAGGGCTTGCCGGTGGGCCTGCAGGCCGTGGGCCGGCCCGGCGACGACCGCCGCACGCTGGCCATCGCCCGCTGGATATTGAACGTGCTGCGGCCCGACGATCCGGCGTGACGCGCAACGGCGCGCCCGGCATGGGGCCGGCGCCATAAAAAAGGCCCGCTGGGTAAGCGGGCCTTTGCGCTCGGGTGTCGCGGATCACGCGGCCTGGGCGGTCTCGCTTTCGGTCGGCACGGCTACGCCGTTGGCCAGGTGCCGGTTCACGGCGCTGAGCACGGCCTGGAACGATGCGGTGACGATGTCGCGGTCGATGCCCACGCCGAAGCCGGTGGCCGAATCGCCCATCCGCAGTTCGACATAGCTGGCCGCCCGCGTATCGGTGCCGGTGCCGATGGCATGTTCGTGGTAGTCCATGATGCGCACGGGCAGGCCGAGCGCAGCCACGAAGGCCGAGATCGCGCCGTCGCCCGAGCCGGTCACCACGCGGCGTTCGCCGTTGTAGTCCAGTTCGACCTGGATGCTGAACTGCTTGCCCTCGCCGGCGCTGGGGTCGCCGTCGATGCGGTGGCGCACCAGTTTCCAGGGGGTGTGCTGTTCCAGGTATTCGCTGTTGAAGATGGTGTGGACGTCGTCGGCCGTGACTTCGCGGCCGGTTTCATCGGTCACGCGCTGGATCGCGCGGCTGAATTCGATCTGCAGGCGGCGCGGCAGCACCAGGCCGTGTTCCTGTTCGAGCAGGTACGACACCCCGCCCTTGCCCGACTGGCTGTTGACGCGGATGACGGCGTCGTAGCTGCGGCCCAGGTCGGCCGGGTCGATCGGCAGGTACGGCACTTCCCAGACGGCGTCGGCCTTTTGCTGGGCGAAGCCTTTCTTGATGGCGTCCTGGTGCGAACCCGAGAACGCGGTGAACACCAGGTCGCCGGCGTACGGATGGCGCGGATGTACCGGCAACTGGTTGCAGTATTCGGCGCAGCGGCGCACTTCGTCGATGTCCGAGAAATCCAGGCCCGGGTGCACGCCCTGCGTGTACAGGTTCAGCGCCAGCGTCACCAGGTCGACGTTGCCGGTGCGTTCGCCGCTGCCGAACAGGCAGCCCTCGATGCGGTCGGCGCCCGCCATCACGGCGAACTCGGCCGCCGCCACGGCGGTGCCGCGGTCGTTGTGCGGGTGCACGCTCAGCACGATGCTGTCGCGGCGCGCCAGGTTCTTGTGCATCCACTCGATCTGGTCGGCGTACAGGTTGGGCGAAGTGGCCTCGATGGTGGCCGGCAGGTTCAGCACCATCTTGTTCTGCGGCGTGGGCTGCCAGACGTCGGCCACGGCGTTGGACACTTCCAGCGCGAATTCGGGCTCGGTGGTGCTGAACACTTCAGGCGAGTATTCGTAGCGCCACTGGGTTTCCGGATGCCGGGCCATGTACTGCTTGACCCATTGCGTACCCGTGGTGGCGATCTGCTTGATCTCGTCTTTGCTCATGTTGAAGACGACCTTGCGGAACGCCGGCGCGCACGCGTTGTACAGGTGCACCATGGCTTGCTTGGCGCCCGCGGCGGACTCGACGGTGCGGCTGATCAGGTCTTCGCGCGACTGCGTCAGCACGATGATGGTGACGTCGTCGGGGATGCGCTTTTCGTCGACCAGCGTGCGCACGAAATCGAAATCGGTCTGCGAGGCCGACGGGAAGCCCACCTCGATTTCCTTGAAGCCGATCTTGACCAGCTGTTCGAAGAAGCGCAGCTTGCGTTCCACGCTCATGGGCTCGATGAGCGACTGGTTGCCGTCGCGCAGGTCGGTGCTCATCCAGATGGGCGGCTGCGTGATGCGGCGGCTGGGCCAGGTGCGTTCAGAGAAATCGCGCGTGAAAGGCGCGAACGGTACGTATTTGGTGGCGGGGTTGGCAAGCATCAGTACACCTCGATCAATATTCCCGATGTGGGCGGGACGAATTCCGGTTTCGGTTCCGGTGAGCCCTGTTCGGCCGGCCTGGGTAATAGCCCGGGGCCTTCAGCGGGCCGTGAATGGGCCGGCTGGAATCAAACGATGAACAGGGAACAGGCTTGTGGCGAGCGTGGTTGCCGAACTACCACAGGGCGCTAGGCCCGGCAACCGATCGGTAGGTATAGCGATAGCGCGATGCGGGACGCGCGCAGGCCGGCGCCCGGCGCGCTGAGGCGTCCGGAGGCAATCGCGAGGGGGAATCGGATATCGGCCATAAGCTGTAAGTCAACCACATTTTCGGCCCCGGCGCAATGGCCAGGGCCCTCGGCGGCCTACAAATTGGGTTCAATGCGGGCCCCGGACGGGCGGGTGTCAGGCTGTGCGGCGGCGGCCGGCGCGGCCGCGGGGTGGGCCGGCACGGCGCCCGGGGCACGCTGCCCGGGGGGATGGCCATCCAGGATGTCGCCCTGCTGGCGCACCAGTTCCATCTTGCCGATGCGGCTGTGGCGCAGTTCGGTCAGCGCCTGGCGCAGGTCGCCCAGGGTGAAGGGTTCGTCGCGGCTGCCCCACACCCAGCGCAGCACCGAGGTGCTTTCGTCCGACAGCTGGGCGGCGAGCGCGGCCAGGTCGCCCGGTGCGACCGGCCTGGCGCGCGTGGCGGCGATATCGGCGTTGACCCAGGCGCGCACCACGAAAAACACGATCAGCGTCCAGATGACCACCACGCCCCACCAGAGATAGGGGTTGATCTTCGCCATGAAGCTGGTGGCCTGCTGGCCCAGCGCCTGCAGGCCGTCGAAGGACAGGCCGCGCCCGAAGTCCAGCAGCCACGAGGACGCCAGCAGCCACACGATGGCGGCGACGACCAGCACCACGGCCCGGATCAGCAGGCGGGGCAGGGCCAATTTGAGCAGCGTCTGGCCGATCAGGCGGCAATCTTGGCGGACGCGTTCGGGCGAGGCGGGATTCATCATGCAAAATATTGTACCTATGACGCGGCCCGCATTAGAACTTCGTACTGGTCAGCACCTGACTCTGACCCCCCAGCTGCAGCAATCGATCCGGTTGCTGCAGCTTTCCACGCTGGACCTGCAGGCGGAAATCTCGCAGGCGCTGGCCGACAATCCCATGCTCGAGCGCGCCGACGACCGCGGCGACGGCGAGCGCGACGGCGGGGCCGACGACGCCCATCCCGAACGCGAGGCGCCTGCCGACGACGAGCCCGCGCGCGACACCGAGTCGCGCGAGGAAATGCCCGGCGCGGGCGGCGTATACCCCGACGACCGCCTGGACGGCCCCGACACGGCGCGCAGCGACACCCTGCGCGAGCACCTGCTGGGCCAGCTGGGGCTGACCCGGGCCGGGCCGCGCGATGCGGCGCTGGTGGCCCTGCTGATCGACGAGCTCGACGAAAACGGCTACCTGGGCTCGCCGCTGGACGAAATCCTGACCTGGCTGCCGCCCGAAGCCGAGGCCGACCTGGACGAGCTGCGGGCGGCCCTGACCCTGCTGCAATCGTTCGATCCGCCCGGCATCGGCGCGCGCGACATGGCCGAATGCCTGGTGTTGCAATTACGCAACCCCGACCCGGCCTGCCTGCCCGAAGCGGCCGATCCGGCGGTGCTGGCGTGCGCGCGCCGGCTGTGCGCCGACCACCTGCCCCTGCTGGCCACCGGCAACGTGGCGCGCCTGCGCGATGCCCTGCAGTGCGACGAAGCCACCGCACGCACCGCGCACGCCCTGATCCGCCGGCTGGATCCGCGCCCCGGGCGCGCCTGGACGGTGCCCGCGGCCGACTACGCCGTGCCGGACATCATCGTGCGCAAGACGCGCCAGGGCTGGCAGGCGGTACTTAACGGCGCCGCCGTGCCGCGCCTGCAGGTCAACGCCCTGTACGCCCAGTTGCTGGGCAACCAGCGCGAAGCCAGCCATGCCGGGCTGCACGCGCAATTGCAGCAGGCGCGCTGGATGATCCGCAACGTCGAGCAGCGGTTCGACACCATCCTGCGGGTGGGCCAGGCCATCGTGGCGCACCAGTCGGCGTTTTTCAGTGAAGGCCCGGCCGCCATGCGGCCGCTGATCCTGAAAGACATCGCCGGCGAGCTGGGGCTGCACGAATCGACCATTTCGCGCGCCACCACGCAGAAGTACATGCTGACGCCCTTCGGCACCCTGGAATTGAAGCGATTCTTCGGCACCGGCGTGGCCACCGACGGTGGCGACGTGGCCTCGGCCACGGCCGTGCAGGAAGTCATCCGGCAGATGGTGGCCGGCGAAGACCGCGGCAAGCCGCTGTCCGACAGCCAGATCACCCAGCGCCTGGCCGACCAGGGCATCGTGATCGCCCGCCGCACGGTCGCCAAGTACCGCGAGGCCCTGCGCATCGCCCCGGCCAGCCTGCGCAAGGCGCACGCCGCCCGGTAGCGGCGTCCCGACAACTTTGTCCCTGTTTTCAACCGCTTGCGCGCGACGGGCGGGCGCGGGGGTGCTTGCTTTTACGAGAATAAATCACGATAATTATTCTCATGTACATTTGCGTATGTAACGCCATCACCGAACGTCAGGTTCGCGCCTCTGTAGACGCGGGCGCCACGACGCTCTCCGACCTGCAGTTCGAGCTGGGTGTCGCCACCTGCTGCGGCTGCTGCGCCGCCACGGCTGAAGAATACCTGCCGGGCGGGCGCTGCTCGAGCGTTTGCAATGTGCATTCGGTGGCGATGGCCGCTGCGCCCGCCACCGCGGTGGTCGAAGCCGGCGCGCCGGCTGCCAACAGCTTTCCCATTCCCCTGGTCGCCGCGGCCTGAGGCCGTTTCTGCGCGACGTCCGCCATCCGCGCAGGACGGCGATTTTCCCTTCACAGCCAGTTTCGATGGTCTCGGCCTGGGCGCGTTGCCGCACGGCGTGCGGGCGGGCATGCGGCTGGCGCGCCATGGCCTGTCATTCGACGTTGCAGTTCGCCAACGGCGCGCCTGGCCGTCCACGCCAGCCAATCCGGCGGCATGCGGGCCGCTTGACCGCCGCGTGGCCACACGATTGCGGGGCCGGATCAGGCGCCCGGCGCGCCGCAGCGCCTGTCATGGCGTCATCGCAGATGCGGGCCATCCAACACGCATACTCATTCTCATTCGGTTGTCGCTTTCAGATCGCGCTTGCAAAGCCATTTATCAAATGCGGCCGCGCCCTAGTCGCGGCCCCCTTCGCAGTGTTAGCCTGCGGTCGTTGCATGCGCGATACGGCGCACGCAGGGGCGCGGGCGCCGCGTCCCGGATCGCAAGGAGTTCATCATGAAAGGCGATAAAACCGTCATCCAGTTCCTGAACAAGCAACTGACCAACGAACTGACGGCCATCAACCAGTATTTCCTGCATGCCCGCATCCTGGGGCATTGGGGCCTGAAGAAGCTGGGCAAGCACGAGTACGAAGAATCGATCGGCGAAATGAAGCACGCCGACCGCCTGATCGAGCGCATCCTGATGCTCGACGGCCTGCCCAACCTGCAAGACCTGCACAAGCTGCTGATCGGCGAAGACGTGCCCGAGATCCTGGCCTGTGACCTGAAGCTGGAACAAGGCGCCCAGGCCACCGTGAAAGACGCCATCGCCCATTGCGAATCGGTGCGCGACTACGTGTCGCGCGATCTGTTCCAGGACATCCTGGACGACACCGAAGAACACATCGACTACCTGGAAACCCAGATCGAGCTGGTGGCCAAGGTGGGGCTGCAGAACTACCTGCAGAGCCAGATGGAAGTCGAAAGCTGAAGCCCTGCCCGCGGCGCCGGCGCGCCGCTTGCCAGGCTTTGCCGAAGGGCCCGCGCATGCGGGCCTTTTTCATGTCCGGCGCCCGCTGACGATTCGTTGTCATGCCCACGCAACCTGTCTTGGCGAACATCCGTGCCAGCTCCCGCCGCAGAGGAGCAGGCCACCGATCCCCGACCAGGAAAAACCATGACCGATCTCGACGACATCCCGTCCAACCCCACCGCCGCCGCGCATTTCAACGACATCGTCCGCCGCGCCCTGTCGCGCCGCGGTTTCCTGAAGGCCGGCCTGGGCGCCGGCGCCGTGGGCTTCATGGGCAGCAGCCTGACGGCCTGTGGCAGCGGCAGCGACGACGATGACGACGACAGCTCGGGCGGCACCCCGACGCCGCAGCCCGCCGACATGGGCTTCAAGGCCGTGCCCTTCAGCCTGGCCGACACGGTGACGGTACCCGAGGGCTATGCCTGGGCGGCGATCAACCGCTGGGGCGACAAGCTGCACGCCAATTCCCCCGCGTTTCGCGCCGACGCCGGCAACACCGGCGACGACCAGGCCCTGCAGATCGGCTACAACCACGACGGGATGCACTTCTTCCCGATCGACAGCACCAACAGCACCTCGGGCAGCAGCGACGAAGGCCTGATGGTGACCAACCACGAATACATCACGCCGCACTATTTTTTTCCGCTGGGCGTCGAGCCCGGCAATGCCAACTGGACCCTGGACTGGGTGCGCAAGTCGCAGCACGCGCAGGGCGTATCGGTGGTGCACGTGCGCCGCAACGGCAATAGCTGGGAACCCGTGCTGGATTCGCCGTTCAACCGCAGCGTCAACGGCACCACGCCGATGCAGCTGGTGGGCCCGGCCGCGAGCAACCGCCTGACGCGTACCGTGGCGGACCCGGCCGGCACCCGTCCGTTCGGCACCTTCGGCAATTGCGGCAACGGCTACACGCTGTGGAACACCTACCTGACCTGTGAAGAGAACTTCACCGATTACTTCGGGGTCGGCACGCAGGACCCGGCCACCGTCAACTACCCGGACGCCGAATACCAGGCGCACATGCAGCGCTACAAAGGCAGCGGCAAGACCGCCAGCAGCTCGTACCGCTGGGACACCCACGACACGCGCTTCGACTGGTCGGCCGACCCCAACGAGTACAACCGCTTTGGCTGGGTGGTCGAGATCGATCCGTTCGATCCCAATTCCACGCCCAAGAAGCTGACCGCGCTGGGCCGCTTCAAGCACGAGAATGCCGCCATGTCGCTGGCCGACGACGGCCGCGTGGTGGTGTACATGGGCGACGACCAGGTCAGCGAGTACGTGTACAAGTTCGTGTCCGACGGCAAGTACGACCCGGCCACGCCGGCGCTGAACCGCCTGCTGCTGGATCGCGGCACGCTGCACGTGGCGCGCTTCCTGGCCGGCGACACCGCGGGCGACGCGATGGGCACCGGCGAGTGGGTGCCCTTGAAGCTGGACACGCCCGCCCTGGCGGGCGGCACGCTGGGCGACCTGTTCAACCAGGACATGGGCGAACTGCTGGTGAAGACGCGCCAGGCCGCCGACGCCGTCGGCGCCACGCCGATGGACCGCCCCGAGTGGGTGGCTGTGCATCCCAAGACGCGCGAGGTCTATGTCACGCTGACCAACAACAGCAGCCGCGGCAGCGGTTCCGCGCGCTACCCCGGCGGCCCGAACCACCCGGGCGCCGACGAGGCCAACCCGCGCGAAGGCAACATCTACGGCCAGATCGTTCGTTGGCGCGAACAGGACGGCAATCCCACCGCCCTGGCGTTCGAATGGGACATCTTCGTGCTGGCGGGCAACCCCACGCTGTACGACAAGACCGATCCGCGCAGCGGCTCGGACAACGTCACGGCTGACAACACGTTCAACAGCCCCGATGGCCTGGCGGTCGACCCGCGCGGCCTGCTGTGGATCCAGACCGACGGCAATTATTCCAACACCGGCGACTACGAAGGCCAGGGCAACAACCAGATGCTGGTGGCCAACCCCGCCACGCGCGAAATCCGCCGCTTCATGGTGGGCCCGGTGGGGTGCGAGGTGACGGGCATCACCTGGACGCCGGACCAGAAGTTCCTGTTCATCAACATCCAGCACCCGGGCGAAGGCCCCGGCGTGGCGTCGTCGCAGGCCGACCCGCTGCAGGCCTCGACCTGGCCGGACGCCGCCCAGGCCAGCCGGCCGCGCCCGGCCACCGTGGTGATCTGGAAAGAGGACGGCGGCATCGTCGGTTCGTAAGCGGCGGGATCCGGCTGGTGGTGGGGTTGGTGGATGTCAGACACCCTTCGGGCTGTCTGACACCTGTCCAGACTGCGATTTTTCGCGACGAAAGACAGAAGCCGAGGGGCGGTATCTTCCCGAGTTTCCGGGGCGATACGAGGTGTCAGACACCCCGAAGGGTGTCTGACACCCCACACCCCCCATCACGAAAAAAAGGCGCCCGAAGGCGCCTTTTTCACAAGCACGAAAACCGCACGCCCGGCGTCAGTCGGGCCGGCGCGGGCATTCGGCGATGGTGCCCCAGGCGCGGTTGGGCTCGCAGTACTTGTTGCGGGCGTTCCAGGAACACGTGGGGCGCTCGAAGAAGCCCTGGGTGGCGCAGTGCGCCAGCTCGCGGCGCAGCGAATCCTGCCAGGCGCCGCTGGGCGCGGGCGCGGGGGCGCTGGGCATGGTGACCGGCGGGTTCACCGCGTAGGCCTGCTGGCCCGGCACGGGCGGGGTGGTCGTGGTGGGCGGCAGCGATTGCAGGTCCAGCGTGGTGACGTCGGACGGCCCGGACGGCAGCGGCACGTTCGAGGCGGCGGCCAGTTCGCGCGCTTCTTCCATGCTGATGTTGTCGCGCGAGATGCGCACGGAGGGGTCGGTGGTGGTGTCGAACAGCGACACCGTGGATACCGTCCAGCTTTCGCCAGCGGGCTTGTCGGGCACGCCCAGCGTGCCGTCCACCCGTGGCTGCGGCGGCTGGGCCACATAGGGCCTGCCGTTGGCGTCCAGGATGGGCTCTTGCGATACCTGGGCTTCCTGCCCGGGGGCGGCCGAGGCCTTGGGCGCATGCGCCACCAGCCAATCGCCCAATTGGATGCCGCCCCACGCCGCGGCGCCCAGCGCCAGCAGAAGTGTCGCGAATAAAACTCGCCAAGACATTGCTACCCTCATCTTTGCGGCCACCTGCCCCGCCTACCCGTGGCTTCCGAAGACCTGGCCGCCGTGCTCGCGCATGGCGTGGAATTTCACATCCGGATACAGGTCTTCGGCCACGCGCAACTGCGCGGGCGAGCCAATCAAAAAAGCCGCCGCATCCACCACATCATAGGCGATGTGTGCCGCATTGGCATCCATGAACTTGCGCAGCGCGCGGGGGTTCTCGGAGGTGATCCAGCGGGCCATGGTGTAGCGCGACGGCAACATGCGGGCCTCGACGCCGTACTCGGTTTTCAGGCGATGCGCCACGACCTCGAACTGCAGTTGCCCCACGGCGCCCAGCAGCAGCGTGCCGCCGGACGCTTCCGGGCGGAACACCTGGATGGCGCCCTCTTCGCCCAGCTGCGTCAGGCCGATGCGCAACTGCTTGATGCGCAAAGGATCTTTGACTTCCACGGCCTGGAAGAGTTCGGGCGCAAAGAACGGCAGCCCGGTGAAGCGCAGGCTTTCGCCCTCGGTGAGCACGTCGCCCAGCTGCAGCACGCCGTGGTTGGGAATGCCGATCACGTCGCCCGCGTAGGCCTCGTCCAGCAGTTCGCGGCGCTGCGACAGGAACGACACCACGTTGTTGGGCCGCATTTCCTTGTTGGTGCGGGCCACCTTCAGGCGCATGCCGCGCTCGAAGCGCCCGGAACTGACGCGCACGAACGCCACGCGGTCGCGGTGGGCCGGGTCCATGTTGGCCTGCACCTTGAACACCACGCCGGTGAACTTGGCTTCTTGCGGCTCGACCAGGCGTTCCAGCGCCTGGCGCGGGCCGGGCGGGGGGGCCTGTTCCACCAGCGCATCCAGCACTTCCTGCACGCCGAAATTGTTGATGGCCGAGCCGAAGAACACCGGGGTCTGCTTGCCCGCCAGGAAGGCGTCGCGGTCGAATGCCGGGGCGGCTTCCTGGATGAGCTCGATCTCGCCGTTGGCCTGCTCGAAGGCCGAACCGAAGCGGCGGGCGATCTCGGGGTTGGTCAGGCCCTGGATGATGTCGTCGTCGTCCGAGCGCCGTTCCTGGCCGGGGCGGAACACGCGCATGCGGTCGCGGCGGATGTCGAACACGCCGCCGAACGACTTGCCCATGCCCACCGGCCACGAGAACGGCACCGCGTCCATGCCCAGGTGCCCTTCGATCTCGGACAGCAATTCCAGGGGCTCGCGCACTTCGCGGTCCATCTTGTTGATGAACGTGATGATGGGCGTGTTGCGCGCGCGGCAGACCTGCAGCAGCCGGATGGTCTGCGGCTCGACGCCGTTGGCCGCGTCGATGACCATCAGCGCGGCGTCCACCGCCGTCAGCACGCGGTAGGTGTCTTCGGAGAAGTCTTGGTGGCCCGGGGTGTCGAGCAGGTTGATGACGCAGTCGCGGTATTCCATCTGCATCACCGACGACGCCACCGAGATGCCGCGCTGCTTCTCGATTTCCATCCAGTCGGACGACGCATGGCGCGACGCCTTGCGCGCCTTGACGCTGCCGGCGATCTGGATGGCGCCCGCGAACAGCAGCAGCTTTTCGGTCAGCGTGGTCTTGCCGGCGTCGGGGTGGGAAATGATGGCGAACGTGCGTCGCCGGGCAACTTCTTGGGAAATATTCATGGTTGATGCGATTTTACCGGCGCACGGGCAGCGCGCCGGCGCCAGGCGCGCTTACGCCTGGCGGCGGAACGTGGCCAGGAACACGCCCGCCACGATGAACAGCGAGCCGAAGATGCGGTTCATCCAGCGGATGTGGCGCGCGTCGCGCAGCAGGCGCAGCACCTTGGCGGCCAGCAGCGTGTACACGCCCATGGCGACCAGGTCGGTGAACACCAGCGTGCCCGCCAGCGCGGCGTACTGCGGGGTCAGGGCCTGGGTGGGGTCGACGAACTGCGGCACCACGGCCAGCAGGAAGACCGTGCCCTTGGGGTTCATGAGGTTGACCAGGATGCCGCGCACGACCAGCTCGCGCACCGAGAAATGCGCCGGGTTGCCGGTATCCACGGCCACCGGCGCCGCGTCGGTGCGGATCTGGCGCACGCCCAGGTAGACCAGGTAGGCCACGCCCAGGTACTTCACCACCGCGAAGGCGATCTCGGACGTGGCCAGCACCGCACCCAGTCCCACCGCCACGATCACGAACTGCGCCAGGATGCCCAGGATCAGCCCGGCCGTATTCCAGTAGCCGCGGGCGAACCCGTATTTCAGGCCCGAGGTCATGGCCGAGATGGCGCCGGCCCCTGGCGAGAAGGAAATGGCCCAGGAGGCCACGAAGAAAGTGAGCCAGGTCGAGAGCGTCATGTCGGGTTCCTGTGGCGGATCGGTGCCGGTGGGTGGGACAGGATACGGATATTACTTGCCCAGCAGCGCCGCGCGCGACGGGCCGCCGGGACGGCCTGTCGGCCGGCCCGCGGGGCGGCTGGCGTTGTCGGCGGCACGCGGTGCCTGCGGCTGCGCGCGGTTGTCCGGACGGTGGCCGCTGGCCGGGCGATCGCCGCGCGCGGCCGGCGCCTGGCGCTGGCCGCCCGGGCGGCCCTGGCCGGCGGGCCGGCCTCCGGCAGCCTGGCGCGGCGCCTGCTGGCCGGGGCGGCCGCCACGATCGCCGTTGCCGCCGTTGCCGCGCGGCGCGCCCTGGCGGCGCGGCTGGCGCGAATCTTCTTCGCGTTCCTGGCGTTCGTAGGTGGCGGCGCTGCTGCCGGCCGGCGGCGTCCAGCCCTGCACGGGCAGGCGTTCGATGGTCTTGCCGATCAGGCGCTCGATGCCCTTGAGCAGCTTGATCTCGCTGCTGTCGACCAGCGACACGGCCGCGCCGGTGGCGCCGGCCCGGCCGGTGCGGCCGATGCGGTGCACGTAGTCTTCCGGCACGTTGGGCAGCTCGAAATTCACCACTTGCGGCAGCTGGTCGATGTCCAGCCCGCGCGCGGCGATATCGGTGGCCACCAGCACGGCCACGTTGCCTTCTTTGAAGCCCGCCAGGGCGCGCGTGCGCGCCGCCTGGCTCTTGTTGCCGTGGATGGCGGCGGCGCTCAGGCCGTCTTTCACCAGTTTCTCGGCCAGGCGGTTGGCGCCGTGCTTGGTGCGGGTGAACACCAGCACCTGGTGCCAGCCGCTTTCGCGGATGATGTGGCTGATCAGGTCGCGCTTGTGGTGCTGCTCGACCAGGTGCGCGGTCTGCGTCACCAGTTCGGTGGCGGTGTTGCGGGGCGTCACCGAGACTTCGCCCGGGTTGTTCAGCACGCCGCGCGCCAGGCTGCGGATCTCGTCGGAGAAGGTGGCCGAGAACAGCAGGTTCTGGCGGTCTTTGGGCAGCAGGGCCAGCACTTTGCGGATGTCGCGGATGAAGCCCATGTCGAGCATGCGGTCGGCTTCGTCCAGCACCAGGATCTCGACGCCGGACAGGTCGACCGTCTTCTGGCCGCAGTGATCCAGCAGGCGGCCGGGCGTGGCCACCAGGATGTCCAGCGGTTTTCTCAGGGCACTGATCTGCGGGTTGATGTTGACGCCGCCGAACATCACCATGGACGTCAGCGGCGTGTGCTTGCCGTAGGTTTGCACCGACTCGGCCACTTGCGCGGTCAGTTCGCGGGTGGGGGTCAGGATCAGGCAGCGCGGGCGGCCCGGCTTTTTCAGGGCGGGCTTGCGCTGCATCAGCAGGTGCAGGATGGGCAGCGTGAAGCCGGCGGTCTTGCCGGTGCCGGTCTGGGCGGCGGCCAGCAGGTCGCCACCCTTGAGGACTTGCGGGATGGCTTGCGCCTGGATGGGGGTGGGCGCGGTATAGCCGGTGTCGGCGATGGCGCGCAAAAGGGGTTCGGCCAGCCCGAGGTCGGCGAAAGAAACAATGGCAGTCAAAACAACTCCAGCGGCAGCCTGTCGCTCAAGTTGAGAGACTCCAATCCAGGCGTACGAGTGAGGAGATAAAGGAAAGGCCCATTACCTGGGCCGGGCGTGGCGGCAATGCGCCAGCGAAGGTGTGCCGATTGGCTAGACACACCGCCGGCATTGTAGCGTATGCGGGCGGGGGCATGGCGGGTGTTGTTTGGGGGCGACGCGGGGCGGCGTCGTCGCACGACGTAACAACAGATAGAGGACGTTACATCGTGTCCTGGGCAAATCCGGCCCCGACCTGCTGTAATGGCGGCACCTTCGCGCCGCAGTCCGCTGGGGGCGGGCGCCACGTACCAGGAAAGGAATCACGACACCATGAAAATATCCCGCTGGCTGGGTCTTTCCCTGATCGCGCTGGCAGCCTCGGTGCTGTCGGGCTGCGGCTACAACAGCATCCAGGCGGCCGACGAACAGGTCAAGGCGGCCTGGTCCGAAGTGCTGAACCAATACCAGCGGCGCGCCGACCTGGTGCCGCTGCTGGTGAAATCGGTCGACGCCTACATGACGCACGAACGCGAGGTGCTGACCCAGGTGACCGAGGCGCGCAGCAAGGTGGGCAGCGTGCAGATCACCGCCGACCAGCTGGAAGACCCGGCCGCCCTGCAGCGCTTCCAGCAGGCCCAGGGCCAGCTGACGTCCGCGCTGTCGCGCCTGATCGCCGTGTCCGAGAACTACCCGCAGCTCAAGGCCGATGGCCTGTTCCGCGACCTGCAAGTGCAGCTGGAAGGCACCGAGAACCGCATTTCGGTGGCCCGCGGCCGCTATGTGCAGTCGGTGCAGGCCTATAACGTGCTGGTGCGCCAGTTCCCCGAGCTGATCACGGCCAAGGTCTTCGGCTACGCGCCCAAGGCCAATTTCGGGGTCGACAACGAGGCCGCCATTTCCCGTCCGCCGGAGATCCGCTTCAGCAATGATGCTTCCGCTCCCAAGCCTGCGCAGTAACGCGGTGGCCGGCGGGCGGCGCTGGCTGGCCGTCTGGCTGGCGCTGGCTTGCCTGCTGGCGGGCCTGCCCGCCGGCGCCCAGCCGGCCCCGCCTGCCGCGATTCCGGCGCTGCAGGCCCGTGTCACCGATACCACCGGCACGCTCGACGCCGCCCGCCGCCAGGCCCTGGAACAACGGCTGGCGGCGCTGGAGCAGCGCAAGGGCGCGCAGGTGGCCGTGCTGATGGTGCCCACCACCGCGCCCGACACCATCGAGCAATACGCCACCCGCGTGTTCGAGCAATGGAAGCTGGGGCGCCAGAATACCGATGACGGCGTGCTGCTGGTGCTGGCCAAAGACGACCGTGCCCTGCGCATCGAGGTCGGCTACGGGCTGGAAGGCGCCATCCCCGACGCCATGGCCGGCCGCATCATCCGCGAGCAGATCGTGCCCCGCCTGCAGCAGGGCGATTTCGGCGGCGGCATCGAGGCCGGCGTCGGCGCGATCGAGAAACTGATCGATGGCGAGGCCCTGCCCCCGCCCGCGCCCCAGGCGCAGGGCGGCGACGGCGGGCAGGAAGGCAACTGGCCGTTCTTCCTGATGTTGGTTGCGTTCATGGTGGCGTTGCCCGCCGTCCTGGCCGGCCTGGCCGCGGCGGCCGGCTCGTGGATCGTGTTCGGCACCTGGTGGGCCGCCGCGCTGGGCGGGATCGGCGGCTTTGCCATCAGCGGGCTGCTGGGCGTACTGGGCATCAAGCGTCGCCTGCGAAACTCGGCCGGCCGCGGTGGCCGGGGCGGCGGCGGTTTCGGGGGCGGCTTCGGCGGCGGTCGCGGGGGTGGCGGCTTTGGCGGCGGATTCGGCGGGGGCGGTGGCCGCGGTGGTGGCGGCGGCGCCTCGGGCCGCTGGTAGGCGGCCGCCTCAATCACCCGACGGTGTCAGGCGCCCATGGCACTACCTTGGGGCCAGCTTGGGCGTAGCCAGGTGTCTGACTCCCGCGCAGCGGGTGTCAGACACCGATCGGTCAGCGAGGCTGCCTGCGCATCAGTCGGTGTCAGACACCCTGCGGGGTGTCTGACACCTGTGCAGCGCCGACGGTGTCAGGCGCCCATGGCACTACCTTGGGGCCAGCCTGGGCGTAGCCAGGTGTCTGACTCCCGCGTAGCGGGTGTCAGACACCGCTCGGTCAGCGAGGCTGCCTGTGCATCAGTCGGTGTCAGACACCCTTCGGGGTGTCTGACACCTGTGCAGCGCCGACGGTGTCAGGCGCCCATGGCACTACCTTGGGGCCAGCTTGGGCGTAGCCAGGTGTCTGACTCCCGCGCAGCGGGTGTCAGACACCGATTGGTCAGCGAGGCTGCCTGTGCATCAGTCGGTGTCAGACACCCTGCGGGGTGTCTGACACCTGTGCAGCGCCGAGGCGCATTCCCACCGATCCGCCTCAAGGCAGCGCGCCGGCCACCAGCGCGCCTTGCTTGAACACCGCCACGTGGTGTTGCGTGTCGGCGGCCTGGCCGATGTCCTGGGTGGGGTCGCCGCGCACCAGCAGCAAGTCGGCCACGGCGCCGTCGGCGACCATGCCGCGGTCGGCCAGGCCCATCAAGTCGTGCGCCCGCGAGGTGCCCGCCACCAGCGCGTCGACAGGCGTCATGCCGAATTCCACCATGTATGCCAGCTCTTCGGCATTGCTGCCGTGGCGGTTGAACGGCGTGCCGGCGTCGGTGCCCATGGCGATACGCCCGCCCGCGCGGTAGTACATCTGGAACGATTCGCGATGGCGCTGCTCGACGGCGCGCGCTTTGTCCACCACGTACGACGGGATGCCGCGGTCGGCGTTGCCCAGGATGTTGCGCAGCGCGGCGATGGTGGGCACCAGGTAGGTCTGGTTCTGCAGCATTTCCTGCAGGCACCGGTCGTCCATGAAAATGCCGTGCTCGATGGAATCGATGCCCGCCCGCACCGCGTTCAGGATGCCTTCGGTGCCCTGCGCGTGGCTGGCGGTGCTCTTGCTGAAGCGCCGGGCCTCGTGCACGCCGACGCGTATCTCGTCGAAGCTGTAGTGGGCGTCCATGGGATTCACGCCGGGCGTCATGACGCCGCCGGTGGCCATGATCTTCACCAGGTCGCAGCCGGCATGCACCTGCTCGCGCACCGCCTTCACCACTTCGTCGCAGCCGTCGGCCACGCGGCCGGTGCGGTTGCCGTGGCCGCCGGTCATGCAGATCATGCGGCCGGCCGCCTTGATGGTGGGACCGGCGAAGACGCCGCGCGCAATCGCGTCGCGCACGCCGAATTCCAGGTAGTCTTTGCCGCCGCAGTCGCGCACGGCGGTGATGCCGCCGCGCAACGCGGCCTGGGCGTTTTCCAGCGCCGTCAGCGTGATCTGCGATGGCCCCTGGCGCGCCATCTGCGCGTGCGGGTCGGCGCTGCCGGTAAATACCAGATGCACGTGGCAATCGGCCAGGCCCGGCATCAGCGTCATGCCGGCGGTCTCCACGCGCCGGCCGGCATAGCCCTCGAATTGCGCCGCCGGCGCCACCCGGGCGATGCGGCCGTCTTCCACCAGCACGCCGTGGCCGGCCAGGCATGCGCCGCGGCCGTCGAATACGTTGCCGCCCGTGAACAGCAAGGGGTCGGGCTTGTTCATGATTCCACCTCCAATCCTTCGCGGGACATCGCCTGCAGCCGCGGCATCAGGCCCAGCAGGTGCCGCGTGTAGTCGTGCTGCGGGGCATTGAACAGGGTTTCGGTATCGGCCACTTCCAGCAGTTCGCCGTAGCGCATGACCCCCACGCGGTCGCACATCTGGCGAATGACCGGCAGGTCGTGGCTGATGAACAGCATGGTCAGCCCCAGCTGTTCCTGCAGGTCTTTCAGCAGGTTCAGGATCTGCGCCTGGATGGACACATCCAGCGCCGAGGTCGGTTCGTCGCAGATCAGGAAGCGCGGCCGGGTGGCCAGCGCCCGGGCGATGCAGATGCGCTGTCGCTGGCCGCCCGAGAATTCGTGCGGGTAGCGGCGCGCGGCCGCGGCGCCCAGCCCCACGATGTCCAGCAGGTCGGCCACGATCTGGCGCGCCTGGGCGTCGTTGTCGGCCAGCTTGTGGAAGCGGATCGGCTCGGCCACGATGTCCAGCACCCGCATGCGCGGGTTCAGCGACGAGAACGGGTCCTGGAACACCATCTGGATCTGGCGCCGGAACGCATTCAGCCGCTTTTCGTCTTTCAGCGCGGTCAGGTTGGTGCCGTTGAAAACGACCGCGCCGCCGCTGGGCGTATACAGGCCCGAGATCAACCGCGCCACGGTGGACTTGCCCGAGCCCGACTCGCCCACCAGCCCGAACACCTCGCCCTGCGCGATGGAAAGATTGACCTGCTTGACCGCGTCCAGGGTGCGCCGGTTGCGCGCCAGGAAGGCATTCTTCAGGATGAAGCGCATGCTCAGGTCCTGCGCCTGCACCAGCGGGCCGCCGGTGCCCTGGCCGAAGTCGCGGCGCTGGCCCAGCCAGTGCGTGGCAACGTCCAGCGGCTTGGCCGGCGTCTTCACGTCTTCGATGTAAGTGACCAGCGGGAAGCGGCGCAGCTTGACGTCCGGGCGCGGCACCGCCGAGATCAGGCTGCGCGTATAGGGATGGTCGGGGTCGCCCAGGATCTTGGCGGTGGGGCCCTGTTCGACCAGCTTGCCGCGATACAGCACCGCCACGCGGTCGGTGACGTCGGCGATCACGCCCATGTCGTGGGTGATGATGATCATGCCCACGTGCTTTTCCCTGCACAGCTTGCGCAGCAGGTCCAGGATCTGCGCCTGGATGGAGACGTCCAGCGCCGTGGTGGGTTCATCGGCGATGATGATCTCGGGCTCGCAGCACAGGGCCAGCGCGATCACCACGCGCTGGCGCATGCCGCCCGAGAACTGGTGCGGATACTGCTGCACGCGTAGTTCCGGCGAATCGATGCCCACCTGCCGCAGCAGGTCCACGGCCCGCTGCCGGGCCTGGGCCGCGGTGATGTCCAGGTGCACCAGCATGGTTTCCACCAGCTGGCTTTCCACGGTCTGCAGCGGGTCCAGCGAGGTCAGCGGGTCCTGGAAGATCATGCCGATGCGGCGCCCGCGCACCTTGCGCTTGTCGGCTTCGGCCAGGGTGTCGATGCGCTGGCCGTCCAGGTGCACTTCGCCGCCGGCCAGCCGGCCGGGAAATTCCAGCAGGCCGATCACGGCGTTGCCGATGGTGGATTTGCCGGCGCCGGATTCGCCCACCACCCCCAGTATTTCACCGCGGTCCAGCGTCAGCGATACGCCGTCCACCGCCACCAGCGTGCCGCGCCGGCTGGCGAATTCGATGCGCATCTTGTCGATATCGAGCATGGCCATGGCGATCCCTCAGCGCAGCTTGGGGTTGAGCGCGTCGCGCAGCCAGTCGCCCAGCAGGTTCACCGACAGCACCAGCACGACCAGGGCGATGCCCGGGAATATCGAGATCCACCACATGCCCGAGAACAGGTAGCTGTTGCCGATGCGGATCAGCGTGCCCAGCGAGGGCGCCGTGGGCGGCACGCCCACCCCCAGGAACGACAGCGTGGCCTCGGTGATGATGGCGATGGCCAGGTGGATGGTGGCGATCACCAGCACCGGGCCCATGACGTTGGGCAGGATGTGCCGGCGCAGGATGGTCAGCGGGCCGATGCCGATCAGCTTGGCCGCCTGCACATATTCCTTGTTGCGCTCGACCATGGTCGAGCCGCGCACGGTGCGCGCGTACTGCACCCAGCCCGAGATGCCGATGGCGAAGATCAGCACGTACAGCGCCAGCTGGTCGTGCATGTCGCGCGGCAGCAGGCCGCGCGCCACGCCGTCGATCAACAGCGCGATCAGGATCGCGGGGAACGACAGCTGCACATCGGCGATGCGCATGATGATGCTGTCGACGCGGCCGCCCACGTAGCCGCTGACCAGGCCCAGCGACACGCCCAGCACCATGGAAAACAGCACCGACGCGAAGCCCACGAACAGCGACACCCGCGAGCCATACAGGATGGCCGACAGGATGTCGCGGCCCTGGTCGTCCGTGCCCAGCAGGAAGTCGGCGCTGCCGTCGGGGTTCCAGGCCGGCGGGGTGTTGGCGTCCATGATGTTCAGCGACGCCAGGTCGAAGGGGTTGTGCGGCGCGATGATGGGCGCGCACAGGGCGCCCAGCAGGATGGCCAGGGTGACGATGGCCGAGACGACCGCGCTGGGCGAGCTCTTGAAGCTGTGCCACAGGTCGCTGTCGGCCGCGCGCGCGAAGAAGGGGGCAAGGCGGGCAGTCATGGGTGTTCCTTCATTTGCTCTGCACGCGCAGGCGCGGGTCGACCACCAGGTACAGGATATCGACGATGAGATTGATCACGACGAAGAAGAACGCGATCAGCACCAGGTAGGCGGCCATCACCGGGATGTCGACCATGCTGATGGCCTGGATGAACAGCAGCCCCATGCCGGGCCACTGGAACACCGTCTCGGTGATGATGGCAAAGGCGATGATCGAGCCCAGCTGCAGGCCGGTGATGGTGATGACCGGCACCAGGGTGTTCTTCAGCGCGTGGCGGAAATTGATCAGCCGTTCCGGCAGCCCGCGGGCGCGCGCGAACTTGATGAAGTCGGACCGCAGGATTTCCAGCATCTCGGCGCGCACCAGCCGCATGATCAGCGTCATCTGGAACAGCGCCAGCGTGATGGCGGGCAGGATCAGCGCCGCCAGGCCCGACGGCGTGAGCAGCCCCGTGGTCCAGCCGCCGATGGCGATGACCTCGCCGCGGCCGAAACTGGGCAGCCAGCGCAGCTGCACGCTGAACACCAGGATCAGCAGGATGCCGATCAGGAACGTGGGCAGCGAGATGCCCGCCAGCGACAGCGCCATGAAGGCGCGCGACAGCACGCCGTGGCGGCGCAGCGCCGTGTAGATGCCCATGGGAATGCCGAAGGCCAGCGCCATCAGCGCCGATACGAATGACAGTTCCAGCGTGGCGGGCAGGCGTTCTTCGATCAGGACGCTGACCGGCCGGCGGTGGCGGTACGACATGCCGAAATCGCCCTGGGCCGCATTGACGACAAAGCGCGCGTACTGCACCACGAACGGGTCGTTCAGCCCCAGGCTTTCGCGCAGTTCAGCGCGCTGGGCGTCGGTGGTGTCCTGCCCCACCATGCTGACGATCGGGTCGCCCACGTAGCGGAACATGGCGAACGCGATCAGCGCGACGGTCAGCATGACCAACAGCGACTGCAGCAGGCGTCGCCCGATGAAAGCAAGCATGAATGGATTCCCTGATGGATGGCCGCACCGGCGTCGGGCGCCGCGGCGGGGCCGGCCGGCGGCGCGGTGGGCGCATGGCCCGCCGCGCCGCCCTCAGGCCGGGCGGGAAGGCGTCAGGGCATGACGACGTTGCGCAGGTCCAGCACGTCGTCGGCGCGCTGCACGACCTTCAGGTTGTCTTTGATGCCCCACGACATGGGCTGCTGGTGCAGCGGCAGGTAGCCATAATCGTTGCGCACGATGTCGAAGGCTTCCTTGATCATGGCGTTGCGCTTGGCCTGGTCGGTTTCCACGCCGATCTTGGCCGTCAGCTCGTCGACCTTGGGGTTGCAGTAGCCGCCCAGGTTGAACTGCCCCGCCGCCGTCTTGCTGTCGCGGCACGCGGCCAGGTTCAGCAGCACGTTGTGCGCGTCGGTCGAGCTGGGCGTCCAGCCCAGCATGTACATGCTGGTCTGGTTGCCCGCCTGCAGCAGGATCTTGCCGAAGTACTTGGACTTGGTCTGCGCCAGCAGGTTGATCTTGATGCCCACGCGCGCCAGCATGCCGGCCACCGCCTGGCAGATCTTCTCGTCGTTGACGTAACGGTCGTTGGGGCAGTCCAGCGTGACCGAGAAACCGTCCGGGTAGCCGGCGTCGGCCAGCAGCTTCTTGGCGCGGGCGGGGTCGGGCTTGTAGGGTGTGCCGAACGAATCGTCGTAGCCGTTGACCGAGGTGGCCACCAGCGAGCCCAGCGGCTTGGCCGCGCCGCGCATGATCTTCTTGTTGATGGCCTCGATGTCCACCGCCAGCACCACGGCCTGGCGCACGCGCACGTCCTTGAACGGGTTCTTGCCCTTGACGCTGGAGAACAGCAGCTCGTCGCGGTGCTGGTCCATGCCGATGAAGATGGCGCGCGCCTCGGGTTCGGTCAGCGGCTTGACGCCGGGGGCGTCTTCCAGGCGTTGCCAGTCTTGCACGGGCACGGGCTGCACGATGTCCATTTCGCCCGAGATCAGCGCGGCCACGCGGGTAGCTTCCTGCGAGATCGGCTGGAAGATCACTTCATCGATGTTGGTCTTGATGTTCTTGTCCCAATAGCCGTCGAAGCGCTTGAGCACGGTCTTCACGTCGGGCTGGCGCTCGGTCAGGATGAAGGGGCCGGTGCCGTTGGCGTGCAGGTTGGCGTAGTTGCCCTGGTTGTCGCCCTTGACGTTGGTGGCTTCCGTGGTCTTGTTCTTTTCAGACCAGGACTTGCTCATGATGTACAGGAAGGTCCATTCGCGCGGCAGGATGGGGTTGGGCGTGGGCGTGGTGACCTCGATGGTGTAGTCGTCGATTTTCTTCACGTCGGACGCCTTGGCGCCGTAGCCCTTCATGTCGGAGCCGGGCGTCAGGCTGCGCTTCCACGAGAAGATCACGTCGTCGGCCGTGAAGGGCGAGCCGTCGTGGAACTTCACGCCCTTGCGCAGCTTGAATACCCACTTGGTGGGCTCGGTGTTTTCCCAGCTTTCGGCCAATAGCGGCGTCAGCTTCATGTCGCCGTCGTAGCCCGCCAGCGTTTCGTAGATGTTGCCCTGGAAGCCCAGCGTGAACGTCTCGTTCAGGGCCATCGGGTCCATGGAAGTGGCATCGCCCTGGTAGGCCCAGTGCAGGGTCTTGGCATGCGCGGTGCCGGCCAGCGTGGCGGCGCAGATAGCCAGTGCCAGTGCCGATTTCTTGATCAGTGGTGTGATACGCATAGCCCTTTTGCTCCGTGTGGTGCGCGTTATTCGCGCGACAGAAGTGACAGGGCCCCCGCCCCTATTCGGTTCAGGCCGGGGGCACGGCGTGCTGCTTACGACGATGCGAGGTATTGCGGAAGGCGCCGGGCGGCCGCGCGCGCGTAGGCGTGCGGCAGATCGGCGGCAATCACTGCGTAGGGCTTCGGGTTCACGATAGACCTGACCTCGGGTGATTCTCTTGACACCGGGATGGCCGGCGGCAATGTAGCTCGAATCTTATAGAGGCAATGATTTAAGCGTCAATCGTTTTGACTTGGGGTTAGTACTTGGTTGCGGGGGGAGGGGAAACGCTGTGTGGGTGGGGTTTTCTTTTGGCCGTCGGGGCGGGGCAATGGGTGAGGCGGGGCTTCGCGGTGCCGCCCGGACGCCTACGGGCGTCCGGGATCGCGTCGTCAACCTCGTCAGCCTGCGGCTTCCTTCGGTTTCCCTCGCTCGGCCCCGAGGCGCCCCGCCCCACCCATTGCCCCACCCCGACCCGCAACATCTCGACGCGCTACAGCGTTGGGAGGGGGTGGCGTGTTTAGGCTTCGTGGGGGGTGTTTGTTGAAGGGGGGAAGTTTTTGCGGGGCCGATCCTTCCGGACGCTTAGGGCGTCCGGAAGGATCATTCGGGTGATGTGTGGCGACGGGTGTTGGTTTTATGTTTGGGGGGGTGGGATGGTGTTGGCGTGGTCAGGTTGAGCATCCGTGGTGCTGTTTCGTGGCTTGTTTGGGTTTAGTCTGGTGTTGAGCAGCCATGGCATTGTCTTCTGGCTTGTCTAGACGTAGCCAGGTGTTGGGTAGCCATGGCACTGTCTCACGGCTTGTCTGGACGTCGCCAGGTGTCAGACACCCCGAAGGGTGTCTGACACCCTTCGGTTGACGAGACCGCCCCCGCGCACTTCGATGCCAGGCGCCTGGCTGCGCCCGGATCAGCGCAATCAGGTAGCTTGCGTGTCGGGCGCGGCCGGCTGGCCGGTATCCTGGGCCAGGATACCGGCCAGGTCGGCGACGACGCGCTTGCGGCGTTCGTCGTCTTCATGGCCCTTGCCCAGGGCCGACCATTCGGGGCGGCTGCGGGCTTCTTTCAGGGCGTCGGGCAGGCGGCCCTTGCGCCAGGTGTCGTCGGCGGGGCGGTCCAGGCGCACGGGGTCGCGCGCGGCGTGGCCGCGGCGTTCCAGGGCGTGGATCAATTGCCGCTGCCGCAGGGCCAGCAGGCGCAATACGCCGTCGTCCACGGTGATTTCGCGATAGCCGCGCAGCTTGCCCAGGATGCGTCCGCCGAAGCGTTCCACGCCCTGCCACAGCCCGCCGGCGGCGGCGCCGATGAGCATGCCGGTGCCCAGGCTGAGCCCGGCGCTGAACAGGTCGACGGCCGCGCCGGCCATGGCGCCGGCGGCCATGCCCGTGCCCAACTGGATGCCCATGTCTTTCAGGGCCTGCGGATGGAACAGGTCCATGCCCCAGCGCGTGCCGTCCAGCGGCAGGTCGTCTTCGGCGTAGTCGCTGCGGCGGAAGTTGTACAGTGCCAGCAGCGCATCCACGCAGGCCTGTTCGCGCTTGCGCACTTGCTCGCGCAGGGTGGCGGCGTGAGACTGCAGGGCGGCCTCGTCGGCGGGGCTGGCCAGGCGCAGCGCGGCCACATCCACCAGCAGGTCGGCCGCCAGTTGCCAGGCGGCCTGCCCGCGTTCGCGGCGCTGGCGCGCCAGTTCGCCGGACAGGCGGTTCAGCGTCTCGGCGTGGCGGTCCAGCAGCACGGCCAGCTTGGCGTACAGCTGGCGTTCGCCGTCCAGCGGCGGCACGACCGTATCGAATTCCAGCGCCGCGTGCAGGCCCAGGCGGGCCATGGCGTCGCGCCATTCATCGGCGCGGTGCGCCGGCGCATTGACGAAGTTCAGCACCGGCAGCAAGGGGCGGCCGCACGCCGCCAGCAGGGCGAGCTCGTCGCGGTGCTTGCTCAGCACGGGGTCGCGCGCGTCGATGACGTACAGCGCCGCGTCGCAATCCAGCATCTTGGCCAGCACGCGCGCTTCCTGCTCATAGCGGCGGTGCGCTTCGGGCGAATCCAGGAAGCGGCGGATGCGCGCCGGCCCGTCGGTGCGCGTGCCGGGCGCGTCCAGCCGTTCCAGGTATTCCAGCAGCGCGATGCTGTCTTCCATGCCGGGCGTGTCGAACCATTCCAACACCGGTCGGCCGTCCAGCCGCAGGCGCGCGCCCTCGACGTGGCGCGTGGTGCCGGGGCTGTCGGCCACGTCGCCGAAGCCGCTGTCGCGCGTCAGCGTGCGCAGCAGCGAAGTCTTGCCGGTATTGGTGTGGCCGACTACGGCGATCTTCAGCATGTCGGTGCCTTACCGCGCGCAGCGCTTCGGGGGCGGGCTTCAGCCATTGCCGGTCTCCAGCCAGTGCAGCGGCTGGTCGGCATCGCGCAGCACGGCCGCGGGCGCCATGCCGGCGGCGGCCAGGCGGTCGCGCCAGGCGTCCAGGCGGGCCGGTTCGCCGGCCATCGGGCCGCCGAATGCGGTGGACAGCCACACGCGTGTCTGGCCGGCCTTGTCGGCCAGCGCGGCGATCAGCCCCAGGGTGCCGCGATCCGGTGTCTGGCGGGCGTCGCAGGCGATCAGCAGGCGCCGCGCGCCGGCCTGGGCCAGCGCGTCCAGCAGGCGGTTGCGCTGTTCGCGCGTATCCAGGTTGCCGGCGTCCTGCACGCCTGGCGGCAGGCCCGCGGGCGGCCAGGCCAGGTCGGCCGGCAATTCCAGCCCCACCAGCACCGGCTGGTCGCCCAGGTCGGCCAGCCGGCCGGGGCCGACCTGCGGCTGGTGCAGGGGGTCGGCGGGGCGGTCGATACCGGTGGATTGCGCCGGGGGCAGCAGGCGGTCGCGCAGCGCCGCGTAGCCGGGCAGCGCCGGGTCGATGCGCAGCCGGCGCCGCGCGCGGGCGGCCTGCGCCAGGCACAGCAGCCAGGCCAGCAGCCGCGGCAGGACGCCGTAGACCGTCACCACGCCGATCAGCCAGACCGACCATTGGGCCTGGGCGGCCATGGGCAGCACCTGGCTGTTGTCGCTGGCGCGCACGATGGCCTCGGCCGGCGTGGCGAAGCCCAGCTGGGCCGGCAGCCAGCCCAGGACGCGCGTCAGGAAGACGAAGGTATCGGGCTGCAGCAGCGTGGTGGCCCAGACGAACCGGTAGCTGGCGGTCGACAGCATGGCCACCAGGGTGGCCAGCGCGGCCACCAGCCCCGCCAGCCACAGCGTATGGCTGATGGCGCCGAACAGCCAGCGCAGCGCGCCCGCCCGCGCCAGCAGGTTCATCAGTGCCTGGGGCACCAGCGCCGCGTCGGGGCCGCGCGCCAGTTTGCGGGTGGCCCACAGCCACAGGCGGCCCAGCCCGGTGGCGCCGCCCGGCCGCAGCAGAAACGAGGCCAGCCACAGCAGGAACGTCAGGGCATGCACGCCCAGCAGCGCGCCCACGGCCCACAGCACGTTCACGGGGCGGGTGCCGTCGCCCAGGGCGCCCGCCGCCGAGCCGATGCCGGCCGCCAGCGCCACCAGCACCAGGATGACCAGGCTGAAGACGGCGCCCTGCCGCCAGCGTGCCACCAGGTCGTCCAGCCCGTCGCGGCGGCCCAGCAGACGGGCCCGCAGCAAGATGCGGGGTTCCAGCGAGTCGGGCCCGCCGCGCGCCTGGCGCACCGCGTCGGCGTCTTCCAGCGGGCCCCAGTGTTCTTCGCGCAGGCGGATGGTCTCGGCCAGCCAGTGGGCCTGCCAGGCCCCGTCGGACGAAGGCGTCGCGGATGCGGGCGCGGCGGTCATGTCGGGGTGCGCGAACAGGCCGGCGCGGCAAGCGCGGGATACCGCCGAAGGCGCGGCTGGCCGTTCACCCGGCGCGGGGCGGGGTGGCGGGGGCGGGTTCGGCGCCGAACCAGGCCTGCAGCTTGTTGCTGGCCTGGTGCTTGACGTCGTCGTTGATGTAGAACGCCACGGTGGCCAGCGCGGCCGTCATGACGCCCAGGTCGTCGGTGTAGCCGACCAGCGGCGCCAGGTCGGGAATGGCATCGAGCGGCAGCACGAAATAGCCCAGCGCGCCGTAGATGACACGGCGCGCCCACTTGGGCGTGGCCGGGCTTTGCACGGCGTAATACAGCCACAGGGCTTTTTCCAGGGCCTGTCGGCCCGCCGCCGACGCGTGGCGCGTCGCCTTGCGCCAGAAGCGCTGGTCGGAATAGGCCTTTTCGTAGGTCGGATTGGCGATTGGCATGGTGGGTCGGGCGATGCGCCCGGTCGTTCATGGTCAATAGCCTATTGTAGACCCCCCGGGGCCGTCCTGCCGGGGGCCCGCGGGCCCCGGGCGGCCGCGCGCGGCCGCCCGGAATTGCCCGGGCGTGGCGCCGGTGGCCTGCAGGAAGACGCGGCTGAAATGGCTGGCATTGCCGAAGCCGCAGGCTTGCGCCACGCTGGCCAGGTCGTCGCGGGAACGGGCCAGCCGCGCGCGGGCGTGCGCCAGCCGGCGCCCCAGCACCCAGGCATGCGGCGGCTCGCCGAACGAGGCGCGGAACATGCGCGCGAAATGATAGGTGGACAGGGCCGCCACGCCCGCCAGGACGTCCAGCGTCAGCGCCTCGCCCAGGTGGGCGTCGACGTAGTCGCGCACCCGGCGCCGCACCGCGGGCGCCAGCCCGCCCAGGCCGGCCACCCGGCCGGGGCGGGCGGTGCTCTGCGCCAGCAGGTGGTGCAGCACGGTCTCGGCCGCGCTGCTGGCGGCCAGCCTGCCGGCGGGCTGGTTCCAGTCGGCCGCCAGCAGCGCCCGGCACACCTGCGCCAGGGACGGGTCCTGGATGTACGTGCGGTCGCGCAGTTCCAGTTCGCGGGGTTCGCGATCCAGCCGCATGACGGCCTCGCGGGCCAGGCGCTGGGGCGCGATGTACAGGTGCAGGAAGCGCACCTGTTCGTTCATGCTCCAGCGTGAATGGTGCCGGTCGGGCAGCACGCAGAACTTGCCCGCCCCGCCGTGCAGGTCGCGCTGGCCCAGGCGAAAGCAGGTTTCGCCGCCCCGCAGGTACAGCGACAGGGTATGGTGGCCGGGCGTGTCGTAGTCCATCAGCGCGTGGCCGGCGCGCTGGTCGCGGTCCCACTGGGCCACGGCCAGGCCTTCGCCCAGCGTGGCGGCGCGGTCCAGCTGGACGTGGGCGTTCCGTAGGGTGTGGAACAGGGCGAAATCGGACGGGGCCGATGCAATCTTGCTCATGGCGTGTTCATCGTACGCCAGGCCGCGCGTCCGTGCGCGGGCCGCGGCCCACCCGGCCCGACAAATGCGCAAGAAACGGCAATCGGGCGGCCGGCGGCGCGCCTAGACTGGCATTCCCAGTGCCTTGCCAACATCCTTATCGTGAACCTGTTCCTGTACCTGCTCACCGTGCTGATCTGGGGGTCTACCTGGATCGCCATCAAGCTGCAGCTGGGGGTGGTTGCCATCCCTGTGTCGATTTTCTACCGCTTCGGGCTGGCATCGGTCGTGCTGCTGATCGGCCTGGCCGTGCTGGGCCGCCTGCAGCGCCTGGACCGCCGCGGGCATCTGCTGTGCCTGGGCCAGGGCCTGTGCCTGTTCTGCCTGAACTTCCTGTGCTTCTACAGCGCCACCCAATGGATTTCCAGCGGCCTGGTGTCGGTGGTGTTCTCGGCATCGACCTTGTGGAATGCGCTGAATGCGCGCCTGTGGTTCGGCACGCGCATCGCGCCGCGGGTGATGCTGGGCGGCGCCTTCGGGCTGGCCGGCCTGGTGCTGCTGTTCTGGCCCGAGGTGGCCAGCCAGGCCCCCACCCAGGAAACCTTGCTGGGCCTGGGCCTGGCGCTGCTGGGCACCTTGTTTTTTTCCACCGGCAACATGCTGTCTTCGGCCCAGCAGCGCGCCGGCATCGGCCCCCTGACGGGCAACGCCTACAGCATGCTGTACGGGGCGCTGGTGCTGATGGTGGGCTGCCTGGCCACCGGCCAGCCGTTCGATTTCGACCCCTCGCCGGTTTATGTGGGGGCGCTGCTGTACCTGGCGTTGTTCGGGTCTGTCGTGGGGTTCACCGCCTACCTGACCCTGGTGGGCCGTTTGGGGCCGGCGCGCGCGGCCTATTGCACGGTGCTGTTCCCGGTGGTGGCGCTCAGCATTTCCACCGTGGCCGAAGGCTATCAATGGACGCTGTCGGCGGTGGCGGGGCTGGGGCTGGTGATGTTCGGCAATGTGCTGGTATTCGCGCGGCGCGGCGCCGTCGCGCCGCCCATGACGCGCGCCGCGAAAGGCTGACCGCCCGCCTGGGCCTGTCGGCCTGCCCCGTCAGCCCGGCGGGCTCGACCGCGGGCCTGCCGCCACCAGGTCGCGCAGCGCCTCGGCGAAGCGCACGGTGGCGCGCGACTTCGGGCGGTCTTTCGGGAAGATCAGGCAAAGATGCAGTTCGACGTGCGGCCGGAACGGGCGGAACACGACGTTGGGCAGCGCATACTGATTCACCGTCGCCAGGTCGACCAGGCCAACCCCCACGTCTTCGGCCGCCATCAGGCAGGCGGCCAGCGATGAATTCACTTCGACGGACACCTCGGGCGTGGGCAGCCCGCGGGCTTCGCATGCCTCTTTCACCGCCACGCCGATGCGGGTCGAGCGCCCGGTCGACACGATCGTGGCGGCCGCCAGGTGGTGGGGTTCCAGCACCTTGTGCCGGGCCAGCGGCGATCGGCGGTGCACCGCGCACACCAGGTCGGATTCGCCCAGCGCTTCCATGATGACGCCAGGGTCGATCACCGGCCCATAGACGAAGCCGATGTCGACTTCGCGCCGCGCGACCCGTTCGATGGCGATGGCGGTCGGCAGCGACTGTATCGTGACCTGCGCGCCACGCGTCTTGAGCCGGGCGATGGCCTTGGGCAGGTAGGCGTTCACCAGCGTTGGGGACGCGGCGATGGCAAGGCGCCCGGTGCGGCCCCCCTGCATCTCTTCCACCATCCGGTTGAGCGTGCCGATGCGGCCGAAGATTTCCTGCACGTCGGGAAATATGTCGTAGGCCTCGGGCGTCGGCTGCAGGCGCCCCGCTATCCGCTCGAAAAGCTTCAGGCCGAGTTGCTGTTCGGCATGGCGCAGCACGTTGCTGACGGCGGGCTGTGTCACGTTCAGCAGATGCGCCGCGCCGGTGACCGAGCCCGCCTGCATGATGGCGTAGAAGACTTCGATGTGGCGCAGGTTCATGGCGTGGCTTCCCGGTCAGCCCATTTCAATACGTGATAGGGTACTAAAAATAAATCATTGGCCGCAAATACCCTATCCGCTCAAAATCGGTTCCGATCTCAACCATGAGGTGATCGGATGAAAACACTGAATGACGAGCGTCTGCAGACGCGGCCCCTGACCGATTACGGCCTGGGTATCGAAGTGCGCGGGGTCGACCTGGGCGGCCAGCTGCCCGATGCCGTGGTCCAGGCCTTGCGCGCGCTCTGGAGCGAGCATGCGGTGCTGGTCGTGCGCGACCAACAGCTGGATCCCCCGGCGTTCTTGCGCGCCGCGCAGGTTTTCGGCGACATCCTGCCCCAGCAGCTGGGCAAATTCTCGCTGCCCGGGTATCCGCTGGTCGGCACCATTTCCAGCCGCGACCTGCCGGTGCGCGACGGCAAGATCCACGTGCGCGGCGAGAACTACCACACTGACCATTCGAACTTCCGCGAACCGCCGATCGGCACGATGCTGCATGCCATCGAACTGCCGTCCCATGGCGGCGATACGCAATTCGTGGACGTGCGCGCGGCCTACGACGATCTGCCGGCCGACCTGAAGTCGCGCATCGCGCACCTGCGATCGGTGCATGTGTACGAAAGCAGCCGCAGCCCGCGCAAGATGACCGCGCTGACGCCGCAGCAGCTGGCCGAGACCGAGTCCTGCAGCCAGCCGGTGGTGATTGTGCACCCGACCAGCGGCCGGCCGGCCCTGTACCTGAACACCGGGCGCATGGAAGGCATCGAGGGCATGCCCGAAAACGAAGGGTTCGACCTAGTCAACCGCTTGTACGAGCACGCCACCCAGCCGCGCTACGAGTATCGCCATCGGTGGCAGCCGGGTGATTTCGTGCTGTGGGACAACCGCAGCGTTATGCACCAGGCCAACGCCGACTTCGACCCCAACGAGTACCGGTATCTGTATCGCCTGATGCTCAAGGGCGATGCGCTGAAGGGGCTGCAATGACCGCCGCGTCGACGCGGCCCCTGCGCATCGGCGCCGGCGCCAGCTTCGCCGACGATCGCATCGCGCCCGCCGTCGAACTTGCCGAGCGCGGCCAGCTGGACTACCTGGCGTTCGAGTGCCTTGCCGAACGCACGGTTGCCCGGGAAAACCAGTCGCGGCTGAAGAATCCGAAGCTGGGCTACACGCCCCGGCTGATGGACCGGATGCGCCAGGTGTTGCCGGTGGCCCTGAAGCACGGCGTGAAGATCATCACCAACATGGGCGCGGCGAATCCCATCGCGGCGGTCGAGCTGGTGCACGACTTCGCGCGCAGCGAAGGCGTGGGCCCGCTGCATTCGGCCGCCGTGCTGGGCGACGACATCACCGACCTGTTGCGCCAGCAGCCCGGCCTGAAGCTGATGGAATCCGGCGCGCCGCTGGAAGACCTGCTGCCGCGCATGGTCAGCGCCAATGCCTACCTGGGCGCCGACGTCATCGTGCGGGGCCTGGCCACCGGCGCGCAACTGGTGGTGACCGGCCGGGTGGCCGACCCGTCGCTGTACCTGGCCGCGGCCATGCATCACTACGGCTGGGCCTACGACGACTGGGATCGCATCGCGGCCGGAACGGCGGCCGGCCATCTGCTGGAGTGTTGCGCGCAGGTCAGCGGCGGCTGTTTCGCCGCGCCCGGACGCAAAGCGGTGCCCGACCTGGCGCGCCTGGGTTTTCCGTACGTCGACATGCTGGCCGACGGCGATTTCACGGTCAGCAAGCTGAAGGACACGGGCGGGCGGGTCGACCTGGCCACCTGCAAAGAACAGCTCATCTACGAGATGCACGATCCCGCCTCGTACATCACGCCGGATTGCGTGCTGGACATCACCGGGCTAGGCATGCGGCAGGTCGAGCCCGACCGGGTGCGCATTACCGGCGCCCAGGCGCGCCCGCGCACGGACACCTACAAGGTGACGGTCGGCTATACCGATGGATTCATCGGCGAAGGGCAGATCTCGTACGCCGGCATCGACGCCGTCGCGCGAGCCGAGCTGGCCGCCAGCGTGGTGCAGCAGCGCCTGGCCGACGCGGGCCATCGATACAGCGAGCTGCGGGTCGACCTGATCGGGATCGACAGCCTGCATGCGCGGCGCGTCCACGACGCCGATCCGTACGAGGTACGGTTGCGCATCGCCGCGCGCACCACCGACCGCAAGGCCGCGGAAGCCGTCGGCTTCGAGACGCGCGCGCTGCACGTCAACGGGCCGGCCGGCGGCGGCGGGGGATCCGACCCGGTCGTCAAAGAGGTGCTGGCCGTGCAGTCGGTGCTGTGCCCGCGCGGGCAGGTCGATCCGCGCATCACCATTCGGGAGTTCCGCTCATGATTCGCGTCAACGACCTGGCCCACGGACGAGCCGGCGACAAAGGCAACACGTCGAATATCTCCGTCATTGCCTACGACGAAGCCGGCTGGAAAATACTGCGCGAACAATTGACCGAGGCAGTGGTGCGGCAGGCCTTCTCGCACTTTGCCACCGGCCCGGTCATCCGCTACGAGCTGCCGCGCCTGCAGGCCTTGAATTTCGTGATCCATGGCGCGCTGGGCGGCGGCGTGACGCGATCGCTGGCCCAGGACGCGCACGGAAAGTCGCTGTCCAGCCTGATGATGACCATAGAAATCCCGGGTGCCCAATGACTGGATCCACGACTTATCAAGTTGCCTTCATGGATGTGCTCGCCCCGGCGGTGCAGCGGGTGATCTCGTCTGTGTTCGGGCCGCCGTTCGAGATCCGCTTCGCGCTCAACTACGACGCCCGCCACCAGCTGGAACTGTGCCGTTCGGCGGATTTCCTGGTGCCCGGCTGGGCCCAGCTGACCGGCGACATGCTGGAAGCCGCCGAACGCGTGCAGGCGGTCCACAAGTGGGGCATCGGCGTCGACCGCATCGATATCCCGGCCGCGCGCCGGCTGGGTATTCCCGTGGCCATCACCGCCGGCTCGAACGCCGGGCCGGTTGCCGAGCTGGCCATCGCGCTGATGCTGGCGGTGTATCGCCGCATCTACTATGTGAATCGCGAAATGCGCGCGGGCAAGTGGCCCAAGTCCGAAATGCGCGAGACATGCTTCCAGATCCACGGAAAGACCATCGGCCTGGTGGGGTTCGGCAATATCGGGCGCAAGCTGGCGCGCCGTCTTGCCGGGTTCGAGCCGCGCGCCATTCTTTACTGCGACCAGCATGCCGCGCCCGCCGAGGTCGAGCAGGCCCTGGGGGTACGCCGGGTCGAGCTGCCGGAACTGCTGTCCGGCAGCGACATCGTCAGCCTGCACGCCCCCTACAACGACAGTACCCGGCACCTGGTCGACGAATCGGCGATCCGCCGCATGAAGAAAGGCGCGGTGCTGATCAACACGGCGCGCGGCGAGCTCGTCGACGAGGCGGCGCTGGCCGACGCCTTGAAGCGCGGGCACCTGCTGGGCGCCGGCCTGGATGCCTTCGATCCGGAACCGCCGGATCCCGACAACCCGCTGCTGGGCCTGGACCAGGTGATCGTGACGCCGCACGCGGGCGGGGGCGTCTTCGACAACGTGGCGCCGGTGGCCGCGCACGTGCTGCGCAATCTGCAGCGCTTCGTCGCGGGCGAGCCGATCGCCGCGCAGGATTTGATCGTTGCAGAAAACCGGAGAGCGCCATGAGCACCAATACTTCGCAAGATGCCGTCCCGCCCCTGGCCAATCCGCTGATGCGCCGCCTGCGGGCGGACGAGCTGGGGCTGTCGATGATCGTGAAGCAGGTGCACAGCGTCGACATCGCGATCGCCGCGCACACCGCCGGCTACGACGCCATCAACGTCGATCTCGAGCATTCGGTGATTCCCGAGGCGGCCGCCGCGCAGATATGCCTGATGGCCCAGCAGATCGGCGTGACGCCCCTGGTTCGCGTGCCCACGCACGATGCGCACTACATCAACCGCATCCTGGACGCGGGTGCGCTGGGCATCGTCGCCCCGCACGTCGAATCGGCCGATGACGCGCATCGCGTCGTCCGGGCGTCGCGCTTTGCCCCGCATGGCGAGCGGTCGGTCTCCAGCGGCTGGCCACAGCTGGGCTATAGAAAGTACCCGGCCGCCACGGCGCGCCAGTTGCTCGACGATGCCACCACGGTGGTGGTGATGCTGGAATCGCCGCAGGCCATCGAGCGCGCCCACGAGATCGCCGAGGTTCCGGGGGTGGACATTCTTCATGTGGGCACGTCGGACCTGTGCGACGCCCTGGGCATTCCTGGGCAGTTCGGCCATGCCCGCGTGGCCGAATGCCTGACGCATGTGGTCGAGGCATGCCGGCGCCACGGGCGTTTCGCCGGCTGCGGCGGGCTGGGCAACAACCCGGAAGTCATGCAGTCGATGCTGTCGTTGGGGGTCCGCTTCCTGACGGGCGGAAACGAATGGGCCTTCATGATGACCGAGGCGACGCGGCGGGCGCAGATGCTGCGCGCGCTGCAAGTTCCGCGATAACGGCTGCCGGCTTCGCCCGGCAGCCCAACGAAATCTACATAAAGGAGAGAGCATGCGAGTCGTGGCAGAAGACCTCTGGTTTCCAGAGGGTCCGGTCTGGGTGGGCGATGGCAGCCTGCTGGTCGTCGAGATCCGGCGCAAGACCCTGACCCGGATCTTCCCGGACGGCAGGAAACACATCGTCGCCGAGCTGGGCGGCGGGCCGAACGGCGCGGCGATGGGGCCGGACGGCTATTGCTATATCGCCAACAACGGCGGCTTCTCGTTCCGGCAACGGGCCGATGGCCGCTGGGTCACCAGCGGCACCCCCGACGACTACCGCACCGGCCGGATCGAGCGGGTCAACATCGAGACGGGCAAGGTCGACGTGCTGTACGACAAGATCGACGGCAGGAATATCCGTGGCCCCAACGACCTGGTGATCGATGGCGACGGCGGGATCTGGTTCACCGATCCGGGCAAGACGCGTCACCGCGACTGGGACCGCGGCAGCATCTGCTACGCGAAGATCGACGGGTCCCATGCCGAAGAGAAAGTCTTCCCCATTCACAAGCCGAACGGCATCGGGCTGTCGCCGGACGGCAAGACGCTTTATGTCGCCGAGACCGAAACGGCCCGGCTGTGGGCCTGGGACCTGGCGGCGCCCGGAACGCTCGCCTCTCCGCCGGCGGCATCCCCGGCCTCGCCCCATGGCAGCCGCCTGGTCTATGCCAGCCCCGTCTACCAACGCTTCGATTCGCTGGCGATGCAGGCAGACGGCTCGGTCTGTATCGGCACGCTGGACCGCGGCGGCATCACCACCGTCAAGCCGGACGGCACGGCCACCTTCGTGGCGGTGGACGGCGATACCCACATCACCAATCTTTGTTTTGGCGGGGAAGGCCTGCGCAAGGCCTATGTCACGCAATCGTACGCCGGCCGGCTGGTCGAGATCGATTGGCCCGGCGCGGGCCTGCCCCTTTTCCAGATCTGATAACAACGACACCAGGAGAGACAGATGAAATCCTTCTTGAGAAACGGCCTGCTGGCCGTCATGGGCGCATGTATGGCCTTTGCGGCATCGGCCCAGGACAACTACCCCAACCGGTCCGTGCGCGTGCTGGTCGGCTATTCCCCCGGCGGCGCCACCGACCTGCAGGCCCGGATGCTGTCGGAAGGGCTGCAGAAGCAGCTGGGCCAGTCGTTCGTGGTCGAGAACCGCCAGGGCGCCTCTGGCGTGCTGGCCGCGCAGACCCTGAAGGCGCAGCCGGCCGATGGCTATACGCTGATGGTGGCGACGTCGGGGGCGATGGCGATTCCGCAGAATTTCCAGCAACTGCCTTATGACCCGCTGACCGATTTCATCCCGGTCGCGCAGATCGTGGCCAACGACCTGGTGATGATCGTGAACAACAAGTCCACCGCCAGGGACCTGAACGGGTTCGTGCAGCTGGTCAACAGCGAAAAGGGGCGCTACAGCTACGGCGTGTCGGGGCACGGCTCTATCACCCACGTGGCCGGCGAGCGCCTGAAGCGGGAACTGAACATCGATATGCAGGTGGTGCCTTACCGCGGCGATTCGATGGCATTCGCCGACACGCTGGGCGGTTCGGTGCCGGCCTCGTTCGTCGCCATGCCTTCGGTGGCCGAGGCCGTCAAGGCCGGCCAGGTGCGCGCCCTGTTCGTGACCGGTTCGAAGCGTCTGGCGCCGTTTCCTGACGTGCCCACCCTGGCCGAGCTCGGCCACCCGGACTTTGTCATGAGCTCGTGGATCGCGGTGTTCGCGCCCGCCGGCACGCCGGCGCCCATCGTGGCCAAGCTGTCGGCCGCGATCGGCAAGGTCATGTCGGATCCGAGCCTGGTCCAGAAGCTGGAAAGCACCGGGTCGCGCGTCGAATACCGCGACCAGGACAACTTCGGCAAATTCTTCCGGCAGGACGTCGACAGTTTCGCGCGGATCATCCGCGAGGCGAAAATCGCCGTGAAGTGATGCGTGGTGGCCGTGGGCCAGGGCCCGCGGCCGTTCAGTTTGCGCCCGACGCTTGCGCCGCCGAACGGCGGCCGCGGCGCAGCACGATGATGGCCGTCAGCGCGACGCTGATCGCCAGCATGTACCCTGCGAATGCCCACGATGCAGGCTGCCAGGCGGTGATCGTCAGCAGCGTGATCGTGGCGGCGATGCCCACCAGGGCGTAGAACAGCGCGCTTTCCGAGTCGGGGTCGCGCCACGCCTTGCGCAAGGTGGGCACAGCCCCCGCCGCATCGGCGATCACCGCGAACAGCACGGCCAATGCGGCCTGGCCCAACCCCACCCAAACGATCAGCGCGATGACGGAAATGGCGCCGCAGGCCAGGTCGAATCGGGTAATGGCCACGGTGCCATGGCGGCTGGCCAGCGAGGCCGTCAGCACGATCAGCGGCCCGACGCCGGCCGACAGTGTCAGCAGCGCCGGGCGCCCGACTGCGGTATCGAGCTGCGCAAAAAAGCCGATCAGCGGCGCCGCCGCCCACAGCGACCACGTCACGCGATTCGGCCGCACCCGCCCGAGCAAGGTCGCATGGGCGTACCGCAGGCTGCCCAGCAACCCCAGCGCCATGCTGAGGAAGACCCAGTTCGGATGAATCATCGCCGGCCTGGCCGCCTTGTCAACGATTCACATCGACCACCGTGCGGCCTCGCAGCTTGCCGTCGAGGATGTCCGTGCCCGCCTGGATGGCCTCGGCCAACGAGATATCGTGCGCGGCCTGTTCGAGCGCGCCGAGATCCAGGTCCCGGGCCAGGCGGTCCCAGGCGGTGCGACGCAATGCCGACGGCGCCATCACGCTATCGATGCCGTACAGCGTGACCCCGCGCAAGATGAACGGTGCGACGGTGGCGGGGAAATCCATGCCGCCGGCCAGCCCGCATGCGGCCACCGCCCCGCCATATCGGGTTGTCGCGCAGGCGTTGGCCAGCGTATGGCTGCCCACGGAATCGACCACGGCAGCCCAGCGTTCTTTTGCCAGCGGCTTGCCGGGTTCGGCCAGTTCCTGGCGTGCGATGATTTCGCTGGCGCCCAGGTCTTGCAAGTAGGCGCTTTGCTGCGGGCGGCCGCTGGATGCGACCACCGTATAGCCGGCGCGCGATAGCAACATGATGGCGACACTGCCGACACCTCCGCTCGCCCCGGTCACCAGCACGGGCCCGTCGGCCGGCTTTACGCCATGCCGCTCCAGTGCCAGCAGGCAGAGCATGGCCGTATAGCCAGCGGTGCCTATCAGCATCGCCTGGCGCGTGGTCAGGCCGGCGGGCAGCGGCACCAGCCAGTCGGCGCGAAGCCGGGCATATTGCGCCAGCCCGCCCCAATGCGTTTCCCCCACGCCCCAGCCATTGAGCACCACCTGGTCGCCCGGGCGCCAGCGCGAGTCGGCGCTTTCGATGACTTCGCCCGCCAGGTCGATACCCGGCACCATTGGGAAACGGCGCACCACGGGCAGGCGGCCGGTCATGGCCAGGCCATCTTTGTAGTTGATCGAAGAGTGTGCGACGCGCACCGCCACTTCGCCGCCGGATTCGGCATCGGGCCATTGTTCTGGCGCCATGTCCATCAACCGGGCCGATTGGCCCGAGGCTGCTTGATCGATAAGAATGCACTTCATCGCCGTTCCTTTATAGACGCGCTTACGGATGTACGCCCAATGCCAGCTGGCGGGCCTCTGCCGCCATCTGGCGCAACTGTTCCGCACTGAATGCCTGGTTCACCGATGCGCCGATGTTCGCGGCGCGTCGCAATACTTCCGTGTCTTGCAGGATCAGGCCGGGTTCGTCCAGCAGGTGCAGCCTGCGGGTGACTTTGCGGAAAATCCACTGGTCCTTGAACACGGCGGGCAGAATGGTGGTCAAGAAGTAGCGGTACGTTCCCGGTTCGCCCCGCTGCAGCGCATCCTGGGGATGCCGCCACAGCTCGGTGCGGGCCTTGTCTTCATCGACGGAAGCTTGATAGTAACTGTAGGCATAGGCATCGGCTTCGCGTTCGAATTGTTCAAGCCGCGCGGCGGGATCGGGTTGCCCCGCATAGGCTCGCGCCAGCATGTAGGACATCTGCAGCGCAAAGCTCATGCCCCAGCCCTGGATCGGGTTGGTGTGAAAGCGGGCATCGCCTGTTACGTACAGCCCTTCGACCAGCGGCCGGCCGTCGCGCGAAAAGCGGCGATAGCGGTTGATCAGCCCGGCGAAAGGCTCCACTTTCCAGATGGGCGTGCTGACCGCCGGATTCAGCCAGCTGTCGGCCCCCGGCAGGCGCCTGACAAAATCCATGAATACGGCTTCATGCCGCAGGTTCTTGTACACCTCTTCCCACGAGGGTACGCCCAGCATCAGGCTGAACGTATTCCTGTCTGTGCGGTTCATGGTGTAGTGCACCCCCGGCAGGCTCGCGCTCGGCCCGGAAGGGTATGGCCCCACGGGTATCTCCACGCCCGGCCGGAACCGGAAATAACGGCTGTAATAGGTCAACCCGCACTCCGACGTTTCCTCGTGCGGCGGCACGATGCCGGCAAGCTGCAGCCAGTCGACGATCTTGGAGCGGCGTCCCGATGCATCGACGACGGCGTCAAACCGGCGTGCGCCGCTGGCCAGTTCCAGGCCCGCCGCGCGGGGCCCGGTCGTTCCCTGCTCGATGATCAGCCGCTTGACGGTGCCGCGCTCGAAGGTGACGCCGGGCGTCTGCTCCACCATCCGGCGCACGGGGATCTCCAGCGTCGGGCGGCGTCCCAGTAGGCCTACAAGCTCCGGGTCGTGGCCGATTTCCGGGTCCGTGACGCTGTGCAGGTGAAAATTCCAGACCACCATGCCGGAAGCCTTCAGCGCGTCCAGCAGATCGGGATCTTCTTGTGCAAGCCGCTTCACAATCAATGACCGCGCCGCATGCGGCTGGCGCAGCTGCGCCACGCCAGGCCGTTGCCAGTCCTGGAACGCGGTGTCCGGATCCTGGCCGGCATAGGGGGCGTCCGATTCGAAGATCGTCACGGCGTGGCCCAGCCGGGCCAGCGCCCGGGCGGTGAACATGCCGGACATCCCGGCACCGATGATCGCGATCATGCTTGCTCCTGATTCATGAATAACAACGAAGATGCCTTGCCAGCTACAGGTCGAGCACCAAGAGGTCGCCGCGGCATCCGGAGCAGCACACCATCATGCTTTGCCCCGCCTCGCGGTCCGCCTGGCTCAGTACCTGGTCCCGGTGTTCCGGCACGCCCTCGAGAACCCGTGCCTCGCAGGATCCGCAGACCCCTTCGCGGCATGAGTAAGGAATCTCGACATCGAGCTCGATCAGCTTGTCGAGAATGGTTTCGTCCGGCCCGACACGGAATTGCAGATCGCTGCGCGCCAGCCGCACCAGATAGGCATGCGCATCGGATGGCGGTGCAGGTTCCTTCGGCCGGAAGTACTCCACATGCACGTGATGCGCCGGCAGGTGGGCGGTGGCCGCCTCGAAGGCGGCCAGCATGGGTAGCGGGCCGCAGCAGTAAAAGTGGCTGCCCGGCGGCGCCGAGGCGATCGCCGCCGGCAAGTCCAGCAACTTGCCCTCGCGCTCCTGGTCAAAATGGAACATCGCTTGCCGGCCGTAGCGTTGCAGTTCCTGGCGCAAGGCCGCGTGTTCGCGCGTTCGCGCACAGTAATACAGCTGCCAGGAACGCCGCTGGCTTTCCAGGCGCTGAAGCATGGCGTACAGCGGGGTAATGCCGATGCCGCCCGCAATCAGCACCGTGTGCGCCGCCGTCTCGTCAAGCGCGAAATGGTTGCGCGGCCCTGTCACGTCCAGCACCGTGCCAGGGCGTAGCTGGTCGTGCACATAGGCGGAACCGCCGCGGCTCTGCGGGGCGCGGTGCACGGCAACGACGTAGCGATGCGTCTCCGCGGGGTCGTTCAGCAGCGAGTAGCTGCGCACCAGTCCATTGGCCAGGTGCAGGTCGATGTGGGCGCCCGCGCTGAAGGCGGGCAGCGGCCCGCCCCCTGCGGCGTGCAGTTCGAGGCGCAGTACGTCGGATGCGGCGCAATCCACCGAGGCGATGCGCACGGGAAAACACTTGGACATCGTCACGTTCACTCTGGCTTGATGTTCGCTTGCTTGACGACACGTCCCCAGGTTTGCACTTGCGAGCGAATCTCTTGCGCAAATGCTTCCGGCGTACTGGCAACCGGCAAGAAGCCGAGCTTCTGCAGCTCGGTATTGATGGCCGGCCGCTGCAGGATGGACACCAGTACGCGATTGAGCCGGTCCACGATCTCGGGCGGCGTGCCTGCCGGCACCAATATCCCCTGGATCTGGGTCGCCAGCACATCGGGGTAGCCGCTTTCCTTGAAGGTGGGCACGTCCGGAAGGGCTTCCAGCCGCTCGGCCATGGTCGTCGCCATGGCTCGCAAGTTGCCCGCCTGCACCTGGGCCTGCAAGGCGGGCACACTGGCCACCAGTATCTGCACGTGGTCGCCCAGCAACGCGGAAATGGCCGGGCCGGCGCCGTTGTACGGAACATGGGCCATGTCCAGGCCGGCTTCGCGCTTGAACAATTCGCCGGCCAGATGCTGGACGCTGCCGATGCCGGTCGAGGCAAAGTTGTATTTGCCCCCGGGCGTACGCTTGATCTCTTGCACCAGCTCTTGCAAGTTGGCGGCCTTGACGCCGGGGCCCGTCACCAGCAGGCTGGGCACGCCGGCGATGTAGCACACCGGCGCGAAGTCCTTGACCGGGTCGTACTTGGTTTCGTACATGGTTGGGTTCACGACGAACCCGCTGCTGACGAGCAGCAAGGTATAGCCGTCGGGCGCCGCGCGCGCCACCAGCACCGAGGCGATGTCGCCTCCGGCCCCTGGCTTGTTGTCCACCACCACGGGCTGTCCCAGTTCCTTGCCCATCTCGGTCGCCAGCAGGCGGCCCAGTACGTCGGTGGATCCGCCCGGCGGGAAGGGCACGATGATCCGCAGCGGCCGGGTCGGGTACGCGGCCGTCGCCTGAGAAACCGGCGCCAGGAATGCCAGGATGGCCGCCGTGGCGGCCAACGCCAGCGCCAGGCGGGCAACGGGCAGCCCGCGAAGATACTTCATGCTACGAGAATAAAAGCCGGCCATCATCGTCTCCTCTATCGTTATTGATGCTATGGGGGCTATCGCACAGAACTATCGGGTGTCGAATCGTGCCAACTGCTCCAACGCGATCCGGTACTGATGCACGGTGATCCACTTGCCGTCCTCGCGCACATAGGCGGCACTTCCCTGGCGCCGGACGGTTTCATACCGGGAAACGATCTCGCGGCTGGCCTGCAGCGCCTGGTCGTCCGGCGTGAATGCCCGGTTGATGGCGTCGATGTGCGGTCCGTAGAACGTCGAGCAGGCGGTAAAGCCCATGCGCCGGGACGTCTCTACGTAGCGCTCGACCAGGCCGGCGTTCTTCAGGTCCGACGGCATGATGGTGTCGATGGCGTCCAGGCCATGGGCGCGCGCCACCAACACCGTCTGCTGGGCGGTGAACAGCATGGTTTCACGACCGTCGGACAGGGTCGCGCCCAGGTTCATGGCCAGGTCGCCCTGCGCATGGCACAACGTGGTCACCCTACGGATGGTGGCCAGTTCGCGAATTTCCATGAAAGCCTGGGGCATCTCCAGCAAGACCACGATCTCTGCCTGCGAGCCCGCGTCGTCCATCGTCTGCTGGACGATGCGCACCTCGTCGGCGCTGCGCGCGTCGGGGTAGTAGACGGCGGCCATCGGCAGCCCGGCGATGGCCGCAAGGTCGGCCCTGCCCCATTCGGTCCACAGGCTGTTGGGCTTGACGACGACCTGCTTGTCGCCGAAAGGATGATTGCCGCCCTGCAGCCACTGCACCACCTTCGCGCGCGCTTCTTCCTTGCGCTCGGGCACCACGGAGTCGGTCAGGTCAAGAATCAGGACGTCGGCATTCGACTGCGCGGCTTTCTGGACTTTGTGATCGTCCGTGGTCAGCGTCAGCAGCCACGAGCGGCGCAGCGGTTTCTTTCGATCAGGCATGGAAGCATTCCTTCAGATGATGTGCTCGGCCTTCAGTTCGGCAAGCTGGTCGGCGGACAGGCCCAGCAATGCGCCGTAGACCAGTTCGTTGTGCTCGCCCAGCGCCGGGCCGGGAAATTCCACACTGGCGGGGGTGCGCGACAACCGCGGCGTGGGCGCTTGCATGCGCACGGGCCCCAGTTGCGCGTCTTGCACCGTCACGAAACTGCCGCGCGACACGAAATGCTCGTCGGCGACGGCATCGGCCACGCTGTATACCGGCGCGGCCGCGGCCTCGGCCTGCACCATGATCCGCATCGCCTGGTCGACCGTATGGCGTGCCACCCATTCGCCGATGATCGCGTCGAGCTGTTCCACGTTCTTGCCGCGCTCGCGGTTGTCGATAAAGCGCTCGTCCTGGATCAGTTCCGGGCGGCCGATCGCCTGCATGGTGCGCTCGAACACACTCTGCGCGCTGGAAGACATCGACAGGTAGCGGCCGTCCTGGGTGCGATACACATTGCGCGGCGCAGAGAACGGCAGGCGGCTGCCCAGCCTGTCCTGCACGACGTTCAATTGGTCGTACTCGATGACTTGCGGGCCCAGCAGCGTCATCAACGGTTCGCACAGCGACGTGTCGACGTGCTGGCCCTTGCCGTCTTGCTGGCGGCGAATGATCGCGGCCAGCACGCCGAAGGCGCCGTTGAGCCCGGCCAGCCCGTCGGCCAGCCCGAAGCTGGGCAAGGTGGGCGGGCCGTCGCTCTGGCCGTTGATATGCGCAAACCCGCTCATGGCCTCTGCCAAGGTGCCGAAGCCGGGGCGCTGCGAGTAGGGGCCGGTCTGGCCGAATGCCGAGATCGACAGCATCACCAGGCCCGGATTCACCGCCGCGAGATCGTCGTAGCCCAGCCCCCAGCGCGCCATGACCCCCGGCGTGAAGTTCTCTACCAGAATGTCGGCCTGGCGCACCAGATCGCGCAGCATTTCCTGGCCGCGCGGCTGGCTCAGGTTCAGCGTGATGCAGTGTTTGTTGCGAGACAACATTTTCCAGAACAGCGGCTGGCCTTCCCGGGTGCGCCCCCAATGGCGGAAGCCGTCGCCGCGCGGATGTTCGACCTTGATGACCTCGGCGCCGAAATCGCCCAGGTACATCGCCGCCGTCGGGCCGGCCATGAAATTGCTGACGTCCAGCACCCTGAGGCCCGCCAGGGCGCCGTGTCCGGACGATGATGTCTCTTCCCGCAATGCAACCGCTTGGTCCATGTCTCGCTCCTTTGATGGGCGCAGTTAACCATGGCCAGAAGGTGCGTGGTATATAGATAGTTTTCAGATATATAACTGGTAGTTATCATGCGCCTGGAACAGCTTCAGCTCTTTCTGGCCGTGCTCGAATGCGGCAGCATTCGCGAGGCGGCACGCCGCGTCGGGCTGAGCCAGCCGGCACTGTCCAAGAGCCTCAGCCAGCTGGAAAGAGAGCTCGATGTGCGATTGTTCGTACGCAGCCGGCAAGGCATTCAGGCCACCACGGCCGGCCTGACCCTGGCGGTGCGGGCCCGTACGGTGGCGGCCGAGCTGCGCAAGGTGCGCGAAGAACTGGCCCATGGCTATACCAGCGGCGCCGCGCAAGTGGCGTTCGGGGTCGGTCAGGCATCGGCCATGCTGATCATGAGCGAAGCGATCCAGCGCTTTCGCAAGCGCTGGCCACAGGCGCGCATCCGAATCACGGAAGGGCTGCCCGACTCGCTATTGCCCTTGATCCGCGACGAAACGCTGGACTTCGCGCTGGGCGGGCGAGTCGAGCAACTGCCGTTCAACGTGGCGTTCAAACCCTTGTTCCGCAGCGCCCGCGTCGTCGTGGGCCGCAAGCACCACCCGATGGCCAGCGCCAAGTCGGTGCACGACCTGATGGGAGCGGAATGGGTGCGTACCCCGCCCATTGAAAAACCCAATGGGCCGCTAGAGCGCTTTTTCCTGTCCGCGGGGCTGCCCATTCCCGAAGCGGTGGTCGAATGCGAGTCGTACCACAGCGCCACGTTCCTGCTTGCCAATACGGACATGCTGGCCCTGATGTCGCGGCGGCAGCTGGATACCCCTTACGGCAAGCAGTACTTGCAAGCGATTCCCGTGCGCGAATCGATTCCGCCGTTCACCGTGGGCATGTACACGCGCGGCGATACGCCGTTGACGCCCGCGGCCGCCGCGCTGGCTCGGCATGTCACCACCGTGGCCCGGCGGCTGTCGTCGACCCGCGAAGGTTGAAGTGCTGGGGCGAGCCGTGGCGCGCCGGTTCCGGCGCGCTACACTGCCGCCCGTCCATCCGAGAGCGCCATGTCCTTCGTCCCACCCGAGATCACGACTGTCTTTGCCATCGTCCTGGTGATCGCCAGCTTTCTCACGTCGGCATTAACTGCGGCCATGGGCTTGGGTGGGGGCGTGGCCATGCTGGCGGTGTTGAGCCTGGGCTTGCCGGTGGTCAGCGTGCTGCCGGTGCATGGCGTGGTGCAGATGGGTTCGAACACCGGGCGCGTCATCATCCAGCGCCGCCACCTGGTGGCCCCGGTGCTGTTGTGGTTTGCGGTGGGCAGCGTGGCGGGCATCGCGCTGGGCGCCTCGGTGGTGGTCAGCATTCCCGACGCGCTGGCCAAGGGGGCGCTGGCGCTGTTCATCTTGTGGTCGGTGTACCGCAAGAAGCCCAGCACCGTGGCCCGGCGCCACGGCAAGGCTTATTTCGTGCTGGGCGGGGCAATCTCCAGTTTCTGCACCATGCTGGTGGGCGCCACCGGCCCGTTGGTGGCCGCGCTGCTGGCTCGCATCGGCCTGGTCAAGCAGCCGCTGGTCGCCACGCACGCGGCGTGCATGGTGATCCAGCATGGCATGAAGATCCTGGTGTTCGGCACGCTGGGCTTCGCCTATGCACAGTGGGCCCCGCTGATCGCGGCGATGATCGCCAGCGGCGTGGCGGGCACCTGGGTGGGCACGCGCACCCTGGACAACCTGCCCGAGGCGACCTTCCGGCTGGGCTTCAAGATCGTGATGACCGCGGTCAGCCTGCACCTGATCTGGCAAGCCTTCTAAATGTGCCGCGGCCACCGTGCCGCGCCATGCCGCAAGCCCGCGAAGCTTTTATTCATGCGGGTTTCAAGGGTTTTTCAGGGCTGCTGGATATGGCTTTCTGGATGCGGATCTTGGTATAGTTGGCTTCCTCCATCAGGGTTCATGGCAGGTGGCCGACTATGGCTTACGATCCGGGTATTCAGGCGTACGTCGCGCGCATGCGCAGTGCATTGGCAGACATGGCCGAACTGAGCGCCTTGACGCTGACACAGCGGCGTGCGCGCGCCGACCGCTACGCCGCATTGATCAACGAGCCGTACCCGGCCTGGCTGGATGTCAGCGATACGTATATTGTGCTGCCGGGCCGCGAAATCCCCGTGCGTGTGTATCGCCCGCGCTCAGAGGCGCCGTTGCCCGCCATCGTCTACCTGCATGGCGGCAGCTTCATGGCAGGCAGCCCCCAAGGCCATGATTTCATCACCGCCAGCCTGGCCTGCAACACGGGTGCCCAGGTACTGAGCGTGCATTACCGCCGCGCACCCGAGAACCCGTATCCGGCGCCCACCGACGATGCCTACGAGGCCTTGTGCTGGGCCGCGCGCGAGGCGCAGCTGCTGGGTATCGATCCCCAGCGTATCGCCGTGGCGGGCGACAGCGCCGGCGGCAACCTGGCCGCGGCCTGCGCCCTGCTGGCGCGCGATCGCGGTGGCCCCAGCCTGCGCATGCAAGCCCTGGCCTACCCCACGCTGGATGCCGACTTCGATACGCCCAGCTACCTGCACAACACCGAAGATGCCTTCTTGACGCGCGAAGCCATGGCCGGCGCGCTGGAAGCGTTTCTGCCGTCCGCAGAGGCCCGGCGCGACGGCTATGCGTTGCCCATGCGCGCGGCAAGCCATGCCGGCCTGCCGCCGGCCTATCTGATGCTGGCCGACCATGACCCGTTGCTCGACGACGGCAGGCGCTACGCCCAGAAGCTGCGCGACGCGGGTAACGCGGTGCAGTTGCGCATCGGCGAAGGCATGATCCACGGTTTCTTGCGCGCGCGCCGGCTAAGCGCCGTGGCCGATGCCGAGTTCCATCTGCTGTGCGCGGCGCTGCGACAGGCGCTGGCGCTGCCCGAGCCCGCCGAGCGCTGGTAGGCGGCGCGGCTAATCGAGTCGAAGCCGGCCGAGCTCGGTCGACATCCGATCCGAAAAGGCCAGCATCGCTTCCGCGACTTCGGCGATTTTCTGTTCGTTCATCGTGTAGCTGAAATTCGCCGCGGTCAGGACCAGCGCCAGCGGCCCCGCCTGCGAGAAAATCGGCACGGCAATCTGCGTCAAGCCGCTGCGCCTGTTGCCCTGATCCAGGGCGAATCCTCGATCCCGCGTGGCCTGGATGCGCTCGACATATTCTTCGAAGGGGGGGCGTCGAAACCATTCGGTCTGGTCGTATTCGGCTTCGATCAGTTCGGGCGAAGCGCCAGAGAATGCCGCCATGACCAGGCCCGACGCACCGGAAAACCGGCGCGACCGGCGCCCGACGCTGAAATAGCTGTCGACGCGGAATCCGCCGCCCACGAAATCCAGCAGCACCAGGTCGTAGCTTTTTTCGACTTTCGCCAGGGCGACCGTCACGCCCACGCGTTCGGCCAGCGAAAACATCTCGGGCCTGACGACATCGAGCAACCCGCTCGTTCGCAGCACGCCGTGCGCCAATTCCAGAACCATGATGCCTATGCTGTAGGTCTGGTCACGTTCGTTGTAGGCGACCAGCCCCTCGCGCTGCAGGGTTCGAAGAATATTGAATGCCGTTCCACGGTGCAGGCCCGTGTCGCGGGCGACTTCGCTGGCTCTTTGGGGGCGTTGCGCCTGATGCAGCGCGCGAAGCACTGCCAGCCCGGAAATGATGGCTCCTACCGGCTTTCCGAGGACGCGTTCCGCACCGCTTTCGTGCTTGGTTTTTCCGGAGCGATCAGATTTGTTCGTTTGTGATTCAGCCTTGATCTCGTGCTCGGTAGTCAAGATGAATGATCCCTAGTGACAGCGTCGTTCCAAGCGGCGCGCCGGCGGCGCCAAAGCGCTTGCGATGATTTTCTCAAGAAAACCATCGTACTCCAGATGAAATATATAATATTTCCAGAAGATCAGCCGCCATCGGGATTGGCCATCGGCGTTCCGGGCGGCCCGCCGGCCTCAGGCATTGCCGGTAGGCACGTCAAGATGACAACGGCATCCCCGCCGTCGATCCGCCATCGACGGCAAGGGTCGCGCCTGTCACGAACGACGCTTCGTCCGAGCACAAGAACGCGATGGCCCGCACCACATCGGCTTCGGTGCAAAGACGGCCAAGGGGCGTGGTCGCCGACAGCTTGAATTCGCCCCGGCTGGGGCTCGACAAGAGCCTTTCGGTCAACGGGGTCTTGAGCATGCTGGGGCAGACGCAGTTCACCCGTATCTGCCGGTGGGCGACTTCAAGCGCCAGCGTGCGCGCCAGGAACTGCAGCGCCACCTTGGAAGCCGCGTAGGCGCCGTTGCCGGCCTTCGGGCGCTGCCCGGACGACGACGATACGGCGACGATCGCCCCGCCGGATACGGGGAAAAACGGCAACGCCGCCTGGACGCAGCGCCAGAAACCCTTGGTGTTCACATCGAATGTCAGGTCGTAATCGACGTCCGTCATGTCCACCAGCGAGGCGGGAAGCAGCACGCCGGCGGTGAAGACCACTGCGTCGATGCCATTGTGGCGCGCCGCGCCCTGGGCAAAGGCGTGATGCAGGCTGTCGCGGTCCCTGACATCGGCCGCCATGCCGAGCAGGCGGGCCCCAGGCACGGCCAGGGCGCGCTCGGCCTTTTGCAGCGTGTCGGCGTTGACGTCGACGATAGTGACGGCGGCGCCATGCGCGGCGAAATGCCGTGCCGCCTCCAGGCCGATGCCCGAGGCGCCTCCGACCACGACTACGCTCTTGATGCTCATGTTGTTCTCTCAGGTCTGTTTACAGGTATCGCCGCCAGGGGCGGCGCGGCGACTGCGTCGCCCATCGCGCAGCGCGCGAATCGTCAGCTCGCGAGCCGTTGGCTCGTCTGGCAAGGCGCCTTCTGCAGGTCGAAGCCGCGGTAGCCGTCTGCGACGACCTCGTCGCAGATCTTGATATAGGCCGGGACCCCCGCGACGTAAGGCATGAAGACGCGGGGCTTGCCCGGGATATTGGCGCCCACGTACCAAGAGTTGGTCGCCCGCGGAAAGAGCGTGCTGTTGGCCACCTCGTTCACGTGCCGGACCCACTTTTCCTCGGCGTCGGAGGTCGGTTCGATCGTGGCGAAACCGTTGCGATCGAGATGAACCAGGCAATCTGAAATCCATTCGATATGCTGTTCGATTGCCGTGACCATGTTCGCCTTCACCGATGGGCTGCCGGGGCCGGTGACGATGAACAGGTTCGGAAATCCGTGCACCATCAGGCCCAGATAGGTGGCCGGCCCGCTGGCCCACTTGTCCTTGAGGTGGCTGCCGCCACGCCCGGCGATCGAGATTTCGTTCAGCGCGCCGGTCATGGCGTCGAAGCCGGTCGCGAAGGCGATCGCGTCCACTTCGTATTCGGCGTCGGTGGTTCGCACGCCTTTTTCGGTGATTTCCTGGATGGGCGTGCGGCGGGCGTTGACGAGCCGCACGTTATCCCGGTTGAACGTCTCGTAGTAGTCGGTATCCACGCAAAGCCGCCGCGATCCGATCGGATGGTCGAGCGGCGTCAAGAGCTCGCTCGTTGCCGGATCCCTCACGATCGACTGGATCTTCTCGCGCACGAACGACGCGAGCGTTTCGTTCGCTTCTTCGTTGCGCAGCAGGTCGGTGAATGCGCCCATCATCCGAGCGCTGCCGCCTTTCGCCCATAGCCGCTCGTAAAGGCGCCGGCGTTCCTCGTGGGTCATGTCGAGCGCCGACATGGTCGGAATCGCAACGCGCGACATGCCGGAAGATTGCTTGCGCGCGGCCTTGCGCAGCTCGGGATAGTGCGCCTTCTGTTCGCGTTCTTCGTCCTCGGGCATCGGATGATTGTGTGCCGGGACGCTGAAATTCGCCGTTCGCTGGAAGACGGTGACGAAGCTGGCCTGGGCGGCGATCTTGGGAAGCATTTGAACGCCCGTGGCGCCGGTGCCGATCAGCGCCACGCGCTTGCCGGTGAAGTCGACACCGGTTTCCGGCCATCGGGCCGAATGATGCCATTCACCCTTGAAGCGCTCGATGCCCGGAAAATCGGGGACCCGCGGCGTCGACAGATTGCCGCTTGCCATGATGCAAAAGCGAGCCTCGACCCATGGGCCCGTGTCGGTGCGCACCAGCCAGACCGCGCGTGCTTCGTCGAATTGCATCGCCGTGACCCGGGTTTCGAAGCGGATGTGCTGGCGCAACTCGAACCGGTCGGCGACGTGATTCAGGTAGGCAAGGATCTCTGGTTGCTCGGCATAACGGTGCGACCAACTCCATTCCTGCTGCAACTCGTTCGAGAAGGAATAAGAGTAATCCAGGCTCTCGACGTCACAGCGCGCGCCCGGGTAGCGATTCCAGAACCATGTGCCGCCGACCCCGTCGGCCGCCTCGATGCCGCGTACCCGCAGCCCGAGCTTGCGCATCCGATAGATTGCATAAAGCCCGCCGAAACCCGCGCCGACGACCACGACGTCGACGCGCTCGGGTTGCCCGCCTGGCTGGAACTGGCTGATTCCGGACATCTTTTCTCCTTTCGACATAAGGAACGGCCCAGGTTGTGGGCAGCGAACCTCGCAGGGGTGCGAGCGCTGCCGCGGGGCCGGGATATGGCATCGGCGGTTATGGTAGGTGAGATTCTTTGTGTTTGCAATAGATATCGTATGTATTCTATAGAAGACAAAACAATCGCTTTTCTAGGTTCGCACCACGTTCCGGCAGCAAACACGGACGCCCAGGTGGGGCCGTTTAGCGTAGTAAAGCCAGTTTTCTCGCCATCAGGGCGTATTCAGCCGATTTTTGTCGCTTCAGCCATTCAGTTAATCGTTTTCTATACAAGACGAATATTCTCTTTGCATTTCTTTCGTTGTTTTGTATAGTCTGCCGCACTGGCTCGCGCAAGCCATCAGCAAAAAAGCGGACGCGTGACCCGGGAGACACCCTGAGGAGGGAAACGAAATGAAGGTAATGGTCAGCTTGTCCCTTGGTTTGTGGTCGGCGCTTTTATCGTTCTTGCCCGTTGCACACGCCAGTGAATTTCCCACGCGCCCGGTCACGCTCATTGTGGGGTACGCCCCGGGCGGTGGCACCGACATCGTGGCACGCAACGTCGCCGACGTGCTGTCTCGCAAATGGGGCCACCAGGTGATTGTCAAAAACCGCCCCGGAGGCACCGGCGTGATCGGCATCAGAGAGCTGAAAAGCGCCACGCCAGACGGCTACACGCTTGGCATCTGGACCGACTCTGATATCGGCAATTCCGCGGTGCGAGACGACCTGGGCTATGACCTGGTGAAAGATTTCGACCATATCAGCCAGATCGCCGCCGGGGGCACGGTGCTTGTCGTCAACCCTTCCTTGCCCGTCAAGAGCTTCGGCGATTTCGTGGCGTACGCCAAACAGAATCCCGGCAAACTGAACTTTGCGGTGGTCTCTGGCGGGGGCATGCACCTGGACAGCCTGAGAATCGAGGCGGCGGCGGGCATCAAGGCCACCATCATCGGCTACCCCGGGACCGGGCCCGCGCTGTCAGACGTCATCGCCGGCCACAGCGACGCGCTGGTGCTGCCCCTGGGCGCGGCGCTGCCGTACATCAAGAGCAACAGTGTGAGGATTCTGGCCGTCGGGTCCAGCTCGCGCTGGCCAGGCTTGCCCGGGGTCCAGACGCTGTCAGAGGCGATCCCCGGGCTGGAAAGCACCTTTTTCTATGGCATGGTCGGCCCGGCAGGCATGCCGGACGACTTGAAGGCCACCATCAACGCGGCTGTCCAGCAGGTGCTGAAAGACCCGCAGCTGGGCGAGAAATTCGAATCGATGGGGTTCATTCCCACGGGAAATTCACCCGGCGAGTTCAAGGCCGTGATTGCCCAAAAGCTGAGTGCCTCGCGCGTTGCCGCCGAGCAAACCGGCCTGAAGCAGAGTTTGCAGCAGAAGAAGTAAGCGGGCCCCTGCGCTTGGGCGGTATCTGGTGCCGGTGAAAGGAATCGAACCCTCGACCTTCTCATTACAAGTGAGCTGCTCTACCAACTGAGCTACACCGGCGAATGCGCCGCCATGCGGGGCATGGCGGGCAAGGGGACTGCATTGTAAAGAAAAGCGGGCCGGTGGGCCCGCCGCGCGCCCTACTTGACGATGGTCAGGTGGGGGCGCTTGGGCTCGTCGTCGCCGCCGTCGGCGGTTTCGGCGGGCGCCGGTTCGCCGGATGGCGCGTCGGCGACCGCCGCCGGGGCGGCGCCGTCTTCGCGGCTGGACGGTTCGTAGGGCTGTACTTCGAAACCCATGCCTGCGCCGGTTTCGCGCGCATAGATGGCGCTGACGGCCGCCACCGGCACCAAGACGTTCTCGGTGATGCCGCTGAAGCGGGCCTGGAATTCGATGAATTCGTTGCCCAGCACCAGCTTGTTGGTGGCCAGCGTGCCCACGTTCAGCGTGATCTGGCCGTCGCGTACGTGGGCCATCGGCACCAGGGTGTGCTCGTCGACCTGGACGGTGATGTACGGCGTATAGCCGTTATCGGTGCACCATTCGTGCAGGGCGCGCAGCAGGTACGGCTTGGTGGAAGTTTCACCCATCTTGTACAGCCCCTCGCGCTTAGCGACGCATCACTTTTTCGGACGGCGTCAGTGCCTCGATGTAGGCCGGGCGCGAGAAGATGCGTTCGGCGTATTTCTGCAGCGGCGCGGCATTCTTGGGCAGTTCGATGCCGTAGTGATCCAGGCGCCACAGCAGCGGGGCCACGGCCACGTCCAGCATCGAGAACTCGTCGCCCAGCATGTACTTGTTCTTGAGCAGCAAAGGAGCCAGCTGGGCCAGGCGGTCGCGGATGTTCTGGCGGGCGTTGGCCAGCTTTTTCTCGTCGGGCTTGGCGCTGCGGTCTTCCAGCGTGGAAACGTGGACGAACAGCTCTTTTTCGAAGTTGTACAGGAACAGGCGGGTGCGCGCGCGCATGACCGGGTCGGCCGGCATCAGCTGCGGGTGCGGGAAGCGCTCGTCGAT
>Ga0182736_1000284_pt1 | contig 89758 bp, 87 predicted proteins | sample eDN5th30CKraftBY_FD_128882 | JGI IMG/M metagenome (GOLD analysis project Ga0182736, IMG submission 128882) | Enriched backyard soil microbial communities from Emeryville, California, USA - eDNA 5th pass 30_C Kraft BY (version 2) (version 2) | ecosystem: Environmental > Terrestrial > Soil >... | reverse complement strand
CGCGCCGAACAGTATCGCGAGCGGGAGTCCATTGTCGGCATCAAGTGCGTGACGATGAACGAGCCCTATTTCCTCGGCCATTTCCCGGGCAATCCGGTTATGCCCGGCGTGCTGATCGCCGAGGCCATGGCCCAGACCGGCGCGGTGTTGATGTCCAAGAGCCTCGACGTGGATGTCGAGGGCAAGACCATCATGTTCATGTCGCTGGAGACCCGTTTCCGTCATCCGGTGCGGCCCGGCGACGTACTGCGCATGCCGGTGCAGGTGCTGCGCGCCCGCCAGGACGTGTTCAAGTTCCGCGGCGAAGCCTTCGTGGGCGAGAAGCTGGCCGCCCAATGCGAGTTCACCGCCATGGTGGTCGAAACCCGTTGAGCGTCGTGATCCACCCCACCGCCATCGTCAATCCTGCGGCCCAACTCGGGGCCGGCGTGGAGATCGGTCCCTATTGCACCGTGGGCCCAGGCGCCGTGCTGCATGACGGGGTCCGCCTCGTCTCGCATGTGGTGATCGACGGGGTGACCGAGATCGGCGCCGAGACGCTGGTCCATCCCTTCGCCCTGCTCGGCGGCGCGCCCCAGCACACCTCGCACAAGGGTGAACCGACCCGGCTGGTGATCGGCGCCCGCAACCTGATCCGCGAACATGTCACCATGCACACGGGTACGGTGTTTGGCGGCGGCGTCACTCAGGTCGGGGCGGACGGCCTTTTCATGGCCAGTTGCCACGTGGCGCACGACTGCGTGCTGGGCGACCGGGTGACTATGGTCAACGGCTCGGGCCTCGCCGGTCACGTGAGGGTGGGCGACTTTGTCATCATCGGGGGGCTTGCGGGCGTGCACCAGCACGTGCGGGTCGGCCGTCACGCCATCGTGGGCGCCGGCGCCTTGGTGGTGAAGGATGTGATCCCCTTCGCCTCGGTTTGGGGCAACCACGCCCACCTGGAAGGCCTGAACCTCGTCGGCCTCAAGCGCCGCGGCTTCACCCGCGAGACGATAAACGAGATGCGCGCCGCCTATCGTATGCTGTTCGCCGACGAAGGGGCGTTCCAGGAACGGCTGGAGGATGTGGCGCGGGTGTTCGCGGCCTCGGCGGAAGTGAGCGAGATCGTCGACTTCATCCGGTCGGACGCCAATCGGCCCCTCTGCCTACCGAGTCTCTGACCGTGTCCTTCTCCAAGCTCGGCCTGATCGCCGGGGGAGGGGCGCTTCCCGTAACCCTCGCCGAGCGTTGCACCGCCGCGGGGCGGCCCCTCTATGTCCTGCGCCTGAGAGGGTTCGCCGGACCGGAGATGTCGCGATTCGAGGGCGCCGACGTGGGGATCGCCGAACTCGGGCGGGCCATCGATCTGCTCAAGCGGGCGAACTGCGAGGCGGTCTGTTTCGCGGGCCTCGTCTCTCGTCCGGAATTCTCCAGCCTGAGGCCCGACCTGCGCGGGATGAAGGCCCTGCCGCGGATCATCGCGGCGGCCCGGCACGGGGACGATGCGCTGCTGCGCGAACTGCTGCGCGAGTTCGAGAAGGACGGCTTCCGCATCGAAGGCGCCCACGAGGTCGATTCGGGCCTGACCCTCGGCGCCGGCCCCCTCGGCGCCTACGGTCCGGACGGGCATGAGGCCGATATCGCGCGGGCCCTCGGTGCGGCGCGGGCCATCGGCCAGCTCGACATCGGCCAGGGGGCCGTGGCCGCCCGCGGAATCGTCCTGGCGGTCGAGGCGCAGGAGGGGACCGACGCCATGCTGGCCCGCTGCGCCGAGTTGCCCGAGGCGCTTCGCGGAACCGAAGCCGCGCGTCGTGGGGTGCTCGCCAAGGCGCCCAAGCCGATCCAGGAGCGGCGGGTGGATATGCCCACCATCGGCGTCGCCACCATCGAGGGGGCCGCGGCCGCCAGGCTGGCCGGCGTGGTGGGAGAGGCCGGGGCGGTGCTGGTGGTCGACCGCGACGCGGTGATCGCCGCCGCGGACCGGCTCGGCCTGTTCGTCTTCGGCGTGACGCCGGACGCCCCATGAGCGGGGCCCGTCCGGTCTGCGTCATGCTGGTGGCCGCGGAGGCCTCCGGCGACGCGCTGGGCGCGGGCCTTGCGGCGGCGCTCAAGGAAAAGCTCGGCGACGGCGTGCGCTTCGTCGGCGTCGGGGGGCCGAAAATGGCGGCGGCCGGGATCGTCAGCCCCTTCGACATCTCCGAATTGTCGGTGCTCGGGGTGTTCGAAGGGGTCGCCATCTATCCCAAGGTGCTGCGCCGGGCGCGGGCGACCGCCGAGCTTGCCCGTCGCGAGCGCCCGGACGTAGCAGTGCTGATCGATTCCTGGGGCTTCACCCTTCGCGTGGCGCACCGGCTGCGCGCGGCGATACCGGGTCTGCCCCTGATCAAATACGTCGGGCCGCAGGTCTGGGCTTCGCGGCCGGGGCGGGCCAAGACCCTGGCGGCGGCGGTGGACCTGCTGCTGTCGATCCACGCCTTCGACGCCCCCTATTTCGAGGCAGCCGGGCTGAAGACGGTGTTCGTCGGCAATCAGGCTTTGGCCAAGGACTTCTCCGCCGCCGATCCTGCGCGGTTCCGGGGGCGGATCGGCGCCGGGCCAGACGATCCGCTATTGCTGATCCTGCCGGGAAGCCGCCCCTCGGAGATCGCTCGCATGCTGCCGGTGTTCCGCGAGGCGGTGGATCGGTTGATGGCGGCGCGCCCTGGCCTCCGGCTCGTTCTGCCTGTGGCGGCGACCATCGCGCCGGCCGTGCGCGCCGGGGTGGCCGACTGGCTCCATAAGCCGCTGCTGATTGAGGACGAGGAAGGCAAGGACGACGCCTTCCTCGCCGCCGCGGTGGCGCTGGCCTGCAGCGGCACGGTGACGACCGAACTCGCCCTGGCGGGGCGGCCCATGGTGGTCGGCTATCGGCTGGGGGCCATGACCTATCAAGTGCTGAAGCGGCTGATCCGTACGCCGTACGTCACCTTGTTCAACGTGGCCGCAGGGCGGGAGATCGCGCCGGAGTTCATCCAGCACGCCTGCACCGGTGCGGCGCTGGCCAAGGCGGTCGCGGCGCGGCTGGACGATCCCGATCTGCGGCGCACTCAGGTTGAGGCGCAGTTCGCGGCCCTGGACAAGATGGGGCGAGGCCAGCCAGATCCAGCGACCCGCGCCGCCGAGGCGGTGATCGAGGTGTTGCGGGGCGGCTGACCCTTCCCCCGCTCATTCCGGCGAATGCCGGAATCCAGATCACGAAACGCCGCCGTTGGAAAACTGCCGCCGCCAGTTCGGCGCGCTTGAAAGCTTGCGCGTTACGAACTGGCTCCCGGCATTCGTCGGGATGAGCGGAGTGTTTGAACGTTTCGAAAGCGGGCGTTTCCGCCCACCCTCATTTAGCCGCGCTGCGGGATCGGCACGTAGTCGCGCGGACCGGCGCCGGTGTAGATCTGCCGCGGGCGGCCGATCTTCTGGGACGGGTCCTCGATCATTTCCTTCCACTGGGCAATCCACCCCACCGTACGGGCGAGGGCGAACAGCACCGTGAACATCTCCGGCGGGAAGCCGAGGGCGCGCAGGGTGATGCCGGAATAGAAGTCCACGTTCGGATAGAGCTTCCGCTCGACGAAATACTCGTCGTTCAGCGCGATCTTCTCCAGCTCGATGGCCACCTTCAGCAGCGGATCGTCCGCGTGACCGACCTCGGCCAGCACCTCGTGGCAGGTCTTCTGCATCACCTTGGCGCGGGGATCGTAGTTCTTGTAGACGCGATGGCCGAAGCCCATCAGCCGGTACTTCTTGGACTTCACGCCCTCGACATACTCGGGGATGCGATCGACGGTGCCGATCTCCTTCAGCATGTTGAGCGCCTCTTCGTTGGCGCCCCCGTGCGCAGGGCCCCACAGGCAGGCGATGCCGGCGGCGATACAGGCGAAGGGATTGGCGCCCGAGGAGCCCGCCAGACGCACCGTCGAGGTGGAGGCGTTCTGCTCGTGATCGGCGTGCAGGATGAAGATCTTGTCCATCGCCTTGGCGAGGACCGGATTCACCACATAGTCTTCGGCCGGGACCGAGAAGCACATGCGCAGGAAATTCTCGGTGTAGCCGAGGTCGTTACGCGGATGAACGAAAGGCTGGCCCACGGCATACTTGAACGCCCGTGCCGCGATGGTCGGCATTTTGGCGATTAGACGATGAGCCGAGATGGTCCGTTGAGCCGGATCGTTGATGTCGGTGGAGTCATGGTAGAAGGCCGACAGGGCGCCGACCGCCCCGACCATGATGGCCATCGGGTGGGCGTCGCGCCGGAAGCCTTGGAAGAACCGGTCGAACTGGTCGTGCAGCATGGTGTGCCGCGTGACGATGCCGGTGAACTTGTCGTACTCGTCCGCCGTAGGCAGTTCGCCGTTCAGCAGCAGATAGCAGACCTCCAGGAAGCTCGCCTTTTCGGCCAGCTGGTCGATCGGGTAGCCGCGGTGCAGCAGCACGCCCTTGTCGCCGTCGATGAAGGTGATCTGGCTTTCGCAGCTCGCGGTCGAGGTGAAGCCTGGGTCGTAGGTGAAAACGTCGGCCTCGCCGTACAGCTTGCGGATATCGACGACGTTCGGGCCCAAGGTCCCCTTGAGGATGGGCAGTTCGACGTCCTTGTCGCCGATCTTCACCGTCGATGTCCCGTTCGGCTTGGCTTTGTTTTCCATGCGCGACCTCTACTCCTGCTAGGGGGGTCTTGCGCCGATGTTGGTTGCGGCGCACGACCGGATTTACGCTCGGGGAGGAGCCTCCGCGTTATAGCGGTTTACGCGCCTGCGAAAAGGGCGTCGTCCATTCGGCCGAGGCTGTTCTCACGTCCCAGCGCGGAAAGCGTCCAGGCGAGATCGGGCGCTGGCCGCCCGCCGGTCAGGACGCCCCTTAGGGCGGGGCCGATCTTGCCGAGGCCGACGCCCTCCGTCTCCGCAAAGCTCTTCAGCGCGGCGTCGAGCGCCGCCGCGTCCCAGTGCGGCAGGCCGGCGAGGGCTTCTCGCAGGCGCGAAAGACGGGCCCGGGTTTCCTCGGTCAGCAACTCCTGGGTCTTGGCCGGAAGCTCCAGGGGACGGGTCGCGAGGAGGAAGCCGCACTGGTCGGCCAGCTCCACCAGGGTCTTGGCCCGACCCTTCAGCGCCGGCATGGCCGGGGCGATCAGGGATTCGGCGACGATCTCCCCGCGGGCGCGCAGGGCCTCCGCCGTCAGCGCCGCCAACCGGGCGTCGTCGGCCTCGCGGATATAGTGGGCGTTGATATGGTTCAGCTTGTCCCAGTCGAGGCGGGCCGGGCTGCGCACCACGTCGGCTACGTCGAACCATTCGGTAGCCTGCGCGTCGGAGAAGATCTCGTCGTCCCCGTGCGCCCAGCCGAGACGGACGAGATAGTTGCGCATAGCCTCGGGCAGGTAGCCGAGGGCGGCTACGTCGGTTACCGCCTGGGCGCCGTGGCGCTTGGACAGCTTGGCCCCGTCCGGCCCGTGGATCAGCGGGATGTGGGCGAAGGCCGGCAGGGTCCAGCCCAGCGCCTGATAGATCAGCGCCTGCCGGGCGGCGTTGTTCAGGTGATCGTCGCCGCGGATGATATGGGTTACGCCCATATCGTGGTCGTCCACCACCACGGCGAGATTGTAGGTGGGCGCTCCGTCCGACCGCAGCAGAACGAGGTCGTCGAGGTCCTTGTTCTGGAACTTCACATTTCCTTGAACGAGGTCTTCAATCACCGTTTCCCCGTCCTTTGGCCCGCGAAAACGGATCACGTAGGGGCTGTTGGAGTCGGCCGGGGGCTGCTGGTCGCGCCAGGGGGAGATGAAGGCGCGGCCCTCGGCGCGGGCGCGGTCCCGCTCGGCGCTCAGCTCATCCACGGTCATGTAGCAGCGGTAGGCTCGGCCCGCGGCGAGGAGCTGTTCGGCGGCGGCCCGGTGGCGGTCCGCGCGGGTGTGCTGGAACACCGGCTCCCCGTCGGGAGTGACGCCCAACCAGGCGAGGCCGTCGAGGATGGCCTGCACCGCCGGCTCGGTGGAGCGCTCGCGGTCGGTGTCCTCGATACGCATCAGGAAGCGACCGCCGTGGCGGCGGGCATAAAGCTGGTTGAACAGGGCGGTGCGCGCCCCTCCAATGTGCAGGAAGCCGGTGGGGGAGGGCGCGAAGCGGGTGACGACGGTCATTGGCGATACGGGCGAGGAAAGGGGCGGCGCTCTTAGCACGCCCGGACCGAGCCGGCCTAGGCCAGACGTCCTCGCCTGGCTACGGACGCAACTCGCCTTGCAGCGGGATCGGGGCCGGCTTTGGGCGCCGGTGGCCTTCGGCGGCGGCTCCGCCGTCTACTTCGCCCTCGCCGATGAGCCGAGCGGCCTTGGGGTGGGCGTCTTGGTCGCCGTGCTGGTCTGCGCTGCGTTTATCGCCAGGGCGGTAGGGGCGCCGCGGATGGTGACCGGCGCGGCGATGCTGCTCGCCCTAGCCGCGTGCGGGGTCGGCGCCGCAAAGCTGCGCAGCGAGGCGATGCGGGCGCCTTTCGTGCCGCCGGGCCTGGGCGCTGTCCGCCTGGAGGGCTTCGTCGTCGATGTCGCCCCGCCAAGCGCCAGCGGGGCGCGGCTGCTATTGGCGCCGGTGCGGATCTCCGGGGTCGATCCCGGCGCCCTGCCGCGGCGGGTGCGCGTGACCATCCCCGCGGACGCGGTGCTGGGGCCGGGCGCGGGGGTGCGGATGACCGCCCTGCTCAATCCGCCGCCGTCCAAGGCCGCGCCTGGCGCCTACGACTTCGCCCGCGACGGCTACTTCCGGGGCGTGGGCGGCGCCGGCCTGGCGCTGAAGCCGCCGGTCGTCATGGCCCTGCCTGAACCGCCCTGGCGGCTGCGCCTCTTGATGGAGGTCAACGCCCTGCGCTGGAGCCTCAGCCGCCAGATCGCCGCTCAGGCCGGTCCGCAAGCCGCCGGCCTCGCCGTCGCTATGACCACGGGCCACGAGGCCTGGCTGTCGGAAGAGCAGGAGGCGGCGCTGCGGGACGCCGGGCTCGCCCACATCATCTCCATTTCCGGGCTGCACATGGCCATCGTCGGAGGGGCGGTGTTTTTCGCCGTGCGCCTGCTGGTCGCCATCTGGCCGTGGGCGGCGTTGCGGGTCTCGGGCAAGAAGCTGGCGGCCGCGGCGGGGCTCACGGCCGTGGTGGTGTACGCCGTCGTTTCCGGGTGGCCCCCCGCGGCGGAGCGGGCGGCGCTGACCGCCGCCGTCGCCTTCATCGCCATTCTGGCGGACCGCCGGGCGCTCAGCTTCGAGAATCTGGCCCTGGCCGCGCTGGTAGTCACGGCGATCCAGCCGGAAGCGGTGATGCAGCCGGGGTTCCAGATGTCGTTCGCCGCCACCACGGCCTTGATCGCGCTGGCCGAGGGGTGGCCGCGGCGCAGCCGGGCCTTCGCCCTGCCGTGGGGCATCCGCCTGGTGCAGGACGCCGGGGTGTGGCTAGGCGCCGCGGCGGCGGTGAGTCTTGTGGCGGGGCTCGCGACCGAGCCCTTCGCCATCCAGCACTTCAACCGCATCACGCTTTACGGCGTGTTCGCCAACTTGCTCACTGAGCCCCTTTCCACCCTGATGATCATGCCGGGGCTGGCGCTCGGCGCGGTTGCGGCGCCGTTCGGGGGCGGCGGACCGTTCCTGGCCTTCGCCGGCTGGGGGCTGGAGGCGATGACCGCCATCGCCCGTCTGTTCGCCGGCTGGCCGCACGCGGTCCTGGTCGTGCCCAGCGCACCGGAGCCGGCGCTGGCGGTCAGCTTCTTGGGTCTGCTGTTCGTCTGTCTTTGGCGCGGGCGCTTGCGATGGCTGGGCCTGCCCCTGTTCGCGGCGGTCGCCCTCTGGCCGCGCCCGCCGGCCCCGGCGGTGTGGATCGCCCCGGGGGGCGTGAACGCCGCGGTCGTCAGGGGAAGCGACGCCCTGGTGATCCGCGGCGGATCTCAGCGCTTCGCCGCCGAACTGTGGACCCGCCGCCGGGGACTGATCGAACCAGCCGATTCGCCCGCGCGGCGGGAAGCTGCCTACCGCTGCGACCGCTTCTCCTGCATTCCGGCGGGCGGCCTGGAACCGCGGGTGGCCTTGTGGTGGGGCAGACGGGCGCCGGGTCCCGAACGCTGGCCCGATCTGTGCCGCAGCGCGGACATCGTCATCGCCCGCTCAGGCGACCCCTCGGCGGCGCCCGCCTGCCAGGGCCGGCTAGTGCTGGGCGAGCGTGATTTCGCCTGGGGCCGGGCCGCGGAGATCCATCGCGACGGCGCGGGCTGGCGGATCGCCTGGGCGGAGCCGCTGAACGGCCGTCGCCCCTGGAGCCACCGCGATCAGTGATAGCGGCGCATCAGCCCGACGAGCTTGCCCTGCACCTGCACCTGATCCGGACCGAGGATGCGGGTCTCATAGGCGGGGTTGGCGGCCTCCAGCGCGATGGAGCCGCCCTTGCGGCGCAGCCGCTTCAGGGTCGCTTCCTCGCCCATCACCAGAGCGACGACGATCTCGCCATTGTTGGCGCTGTCGCCCCGGCGGATGACCACATAGTCGCCGTCGAGGATGCCGGCGTTGATCATCGAATCGCCCTTCACCTCGAGGATGAAGTGCTCCCCCGGCCCGAGCATGGTCTCGGGGACGGAGATACGGTCGCGCTCCTGCTGGATGGCCTCGATCGGGGTGCCGGCGGCGATTCGGCCGAGCAGGGGCAGTTCGCGGGTGTCGTTGGCGCCGGACTGGACAGGTTCCGGGGCGCGGCCGCCGCCTTCCACCACCTGCGGCTTGAAGGGCGCGCGGCCCCGCGGCGGCGCGGCGGCGGTGGCCTGTTCGGGCAGCTTGACCACTTCCAGCGCCCGGGCGCGGTGGGCGAGGCGGCGCAGGAAGCCGCGCTCCTCAAGGGCGGTGATCAGCCGATGGATGCCGGACTTGGAGGCGAGGTCGAGAGCATCCTTCATCTCGTCGAAGGAGGGCGAAACGCCGGTCTCCTTGATCCGCTCGTGGATGTACATCAGGAGCTCGTGCTGCTTGCGCGTGAGCATATCCGGCCTGTCTCCCATCCGCCGTAGAGACGAATCTCTCCGGAACAAATCGCCAACATCTGCGAATGTTCTGTAAGTGTTCTCCGTTAATGTCAAGTGAACGCTTAGGTTCAGCCTGGCTCGTCCATTGCCGATCTTAGGAAGCCGCGGAGGCAGGCTTCAACCGGCCAGCAGCGCCCTGGTGGCGGCCGCCACATCGGCCTGCCGCATCAGGCTTTCGCCGACCAGGATGGCCGAGGCGCCTGCGCGGGACATTCGGGCGGCGTCCTCAGGCGTGAAGATCCCGCTTTCTCCCACCAGGATCGCGCCGGCGGGGGCCATCGCCGCCAGCCGCTCGGTGACGGCGAGGTCGACCACGAAGGTCTTCAGGTCGCGGTTGTTGACGCCCAAGAAATCCGAACCCAGGGCGACGGCGCGGGCCATCTCGGCCTCGTCGTGCACCTCCACCAGGGCGTCCATACCGAATCGGCGGGCTTCGGCGATCAGCTCGGCGGCCAAGGCGTCGTCGACCATGGCCATGATGACCAGGATGGCGTCGGCCCCGAGGGCTCGGCTCTGGGCCACCTGCCATGGATCGACCATGAAGTCCTTGCGCAGGCAGGGCAGGGCGACCTCCGCGTGGACGGCTTTCAGATAGGCGTTGTCGCCCTGGAAGCTCGGTCCGTCGGTCAAGATCGACAGACAGGTCGCGCCGCCTTCCGCGTAGGCCCGCGCGAGGGCGGGCGGGTCGAAGTCGGCGCGGATCAGGCCCTTGGAGGGGCTGGCCTTCTTGATCTCGGCGATCAGGGCGGGACGACCGGGCTGCGCGGCGGCGGCCAGGGCGCGGGCGAAGCCTCGGGGCGGCTCCACCTCCTGAGCGCGCAGGTCGAGTTCGGCTTGGCTGTGACGCCCCTTCCAGCGGGCGACGTCTTCACGCTTGTAGTCGGCGATCTTGGAAAGGATGTCGGACATCGGTCAACTATTGGTCACGGCGATCAGGGTGTCGAGGGCCGAGGCGGCGCGGCCCTCGTCGATGGAGGCGGCGGCCAGGGCGAGCCCTTCGCCCAGGGTCTCCACCCGGTCGGCCACCAGCAGGGCGGCGGCGGCGTTCAGCAGCACGATGTCCCGGTACGGTCCCTTGGCGCCGGCCAGTACGGCGCGCAGGGCCTGGGCGTTGGCGGTCGGCGGGCCGCCCCTCAGGTCGGACAGCTCGGCCCGGGGTAGGCCTAGGGCCTCTGGGGTGATGGTGAACAGGCGCACGCCGCCGTCGCGCCATTCGGCGACCTCGGTCTCGCCGGTGGTGGTCAGCTCGTCCATGCCTTGACCATGCACCACCCAGGCGCGCTCGGCGCCGAGCTGGCCGAGGGCGCGGGCGATGGGCTCCACGAAACGGGAGGAGGGGACCCCTACCACCTGCCGCCGGGCGCCGGCCGGGTTGGTCAGCGGACCCAGCAGGTTGAACACCGTGCGGAAGGCGAGATCGGAGCGGATCGGCGCCACATGGCGCATGGCCGGATGGTGGACCTGGGCGAACATGAAGCAGATGCCGGCCTCGTCGAGGGCGCGCCGCTCCTGCTCCAGGGTGGCCTGGATGTTGACGCCGAGCGCCGTGAGCACATCGCCCGCCCCGCTCTGGGAGGACGCCGCCCGGCCGCCGTGCTTGGCCACCTTCACGCCCGCGCCGGCGACCACGAAGCCGACCGCCGACGAGATGTTGAGGGTATGCAGCCCGTCGCCGCCGGTGCCGCAGACGTCGATCACCTCATAGGGATGGTCGAGCTTGGTGGAAGCGGCCCGCATGGCCCGGGCGCTGGCGACGATCTCGCCCACCGTCTCGCCCCGCAGGCGCATGGCGGTGACCGCGGCGGCCACCTGGGCCGGCGTGGGCTCGCCCCGGAAGCAGGCGCCGAAGAAGGCGTCGGCGTCGGCCTCCGACATGGTCTGGCCGTCGGCGAGCCGGGCCAGCAGCGGCTTGAAGGCGTCCGACATCGAGACGTCTAGACGGCCGCGATGCGACGGGCGCCCGCGAGGTCCAGGAAGTTGCCCAGCAGGCGGTGGCCGTTCTGGGTGGCGATCGATTCGGGGTGGAACTGCACGCCATAGATCGGGCGGTGATCGTGCTGCAGGCCCATGATCTCGCCATCGTCAGTCCAGGCGGTCATGTTCAGCACCTCGGGCAGGCTCGCCTTCTCCACCGCCAGGCTGTGATAGCGGGCGGCGATGAAGCCGTCGGCCATCCCGTCGAACAGGCCGACGCCGTCGTGATGGATGGGACTGGTCTTGCCGTGCATCAGCGCCTTGGCGCGAATCACCTTGCCCCCGAAGGCCTGGCCGATGGCCTGATGCCCCAGGCAGACGCCGAAGATGGGGAGACTCTCGGGCGCGCAGCCCAGAAGCTCCAGGCAGATGCCCGCCTCGTCCGGCGTGCAAGGGCCAGGAGAAAGCACCACCGCCTCGGGGCGCATCTCGATCGCCTCGTGGACGGTCAGGGCGTCGTTGCGGCGCACGCGCGTCTCCGCCCCAAGCTCGTTCAGATAGTGGACGAGGTTGTAGGTGAAGCTGTCGTAGTTATCGATCACCAAGATCATGGCGCGCTACTTAGGCCGCCCGCCGCGCCACGCCAAGAGGCAGACGAATCGCGCCATGGTTCGGTGATGCTGCGGTTGACCCTTTCCGACGACGATCTGGAGTTGGCCCTGACCCCGTTGCAGGCCGCGCGCGCGAAGCTGGCCGAGCCGGTCGCCCCGCGTCCGTCCGTGATGGCGTTGCTCCTGTCGGTGGGGCTCGCGGCCACCGCTGCTTTGGCCTTGGCGGCGACGGTGATTCTAGGGCCTCCTGCGACTCAGGCTCAACGTGCTGAGCCAATCGGGGTGTCGAGCGACGCGGCTTACGCGCCGCCCGACTGAGGGACGCCGATCCGGCGGGGGAAGCAAAGCGAGAGCCGTTCGCACGTGGCGAGCGCCGTGGTTTCTTGCCCCCTCGCCCAAATTGGGGTGTATGTTACGCGTCTGGAACGCAGCGAAAGTTCTATTCGCAACTCATTGCTTCCCAAACCCCCGTTACAAGGGGGTAGCCATAGTGGGAGGAGCCCCAGTCTCCTCATAGTTCAGAGTAGTATTTCGGCATAATTGCCGACCTCGGAGCAACTATCGAGCCTGAAGGAACAGACCGTCATGCGACTGTTTTTGGCCAGTTTGTTAGTTCTAGGTCTTTCCGCCTGTGGTTCGGGCTCTGCGGAGCCCGGTTGGTCTATCGAATTGACCAAGGCCGAGAAGATCGCCGGCTGTTCGCCTGTTGCTCATTTGAAGAGCACATCCCAGGCAACGACCAATAATTTGGAAATTGAGATCAGCGTGGGCGGCAAGTCGCATCGGGCGACTTTCGAGAACATTCGCCCTGGCCAGTCGCAGACTTTCGACATGTTCGGCCTGGCGACACCGGGCAAGACCTGCGCCGAGTTCCCGACCGCCGGACGCATCACCGGCATCCCAAGCTGCCTTGTGGGCGGACGTCAGGTCGCCGAGGCGAAGTGCATAGCCGCCCTGAAGCCCGAAGCGACCATGGCCCAGGCGGTGCCGCTGACCAAATAGCCCGCCAGGGTGGAGGGTCAGGCTCAGGAGATCAGGCGAAGCGCCAGGCCTCCTGAGCGGCCCTGTGCAGGGCGCGGGTCTTGTGCAGGGTCTCGTCGTATTCGGCGTCGGGATCGGAGTCGGCCACGACGCCGCCGCCGCCCTGCACATACATCATGCCGTCCTTGAACAGGGCGGTGCGCAGGATGATGCAGGTGTCCACCTCGCCCGCGGATGAGATGTAGCCGGCGGCGCCGGCATAGGCCATGCCGCGCTTTTCGTTCTCCAGCTCGTCGATAATCTGCATCGCCCGCACCTTCGGCGCGCCGGACAGGGTGCCGGCGGGCAGGGCGGTGAGAATCACTTCGACGGGATCGAGGCCGTCCGGCGCGTCGCCCTCGACGTCTGACACGATGTGCATGACCGTCGAATAGCGGTGGACCTGGAAGCTGTAGTTGACGCGCACCCGCGGCTTGGCGGAACGCGGCATGTTGCTGCCTTCGTCGTTCAGCATCACCGCCCGGCCGACATCATTGCGTCCGAGGTCGAGCAGCATGAGGTGCTCGGCCCTTTCCTTGGGGTCGGCCAACAGGTCGCGCTCCAGCTCCAGGTCCGCCTCGGGGGTCGCGCCGCGTGGGCGGGTGCCGGCGATGGGACGGATGGTCACCTTGCCGTCCTTCAGGGTGACCAGGATCTCCGGGCTTGAGCCCGCGAGCTGGAAGTCGCCGAAATCGAGGAAGAACAGATAGGGCGACGGGTTGAGTCGGCGCAGGGACCGGTAGAAGGCGAAAGGCGGCAGGTCGAACTTTGAGCGGAACCGGTGGCTCGGCACCACCTGGAAGATGTCTCCCGCCGCGATGTACTCCCGCGCCTTGCCGACGATGCGGTGATAGTCCTCGCGGGTGACGGGAGAGACGGGCGGGGCCTGTACGTGCGGTTCGCGCGACGGCAGCCGCTGAACGGGCGAGCGCAGTTCGGTTTCCAGCCGGTCGAGCCGGGCGTTCGCCGCCTCATAGGCGGACTTGGCGTCGCCGTGCCCGGGGCGGACCGGCGCGATCAGCAGGATGTCCTGGCTGATGGAATCGAACACCAGCACCACGGAGGGGCGGGTCATCACCCCGTCCGGCATGCCGAGTTGGTCGGCCTTGGCCGGGCCGATGGGCTCGACGAGGCGGATCATGTCGTAGCCGATGGCGCCGAACAGGCCTGCCGCCATGGGGGGCAGGGTGTCGGGCAGCGGCATCCGGCATTCCTCCACCAGCGCGCGGAGCGACTTGAGGGCGGGCGCCGTCTCGGGGATGAAGGCGCCGGCCCGGACGGCCGCTTCGCCGCGGGCGATCTCGGCCTTGTCCCCGGTGCAGCGCCACACGAGGTCCGGGTCGAGGGTGACAATGGAGTAGCGGCCGCGCAGGAGGCCGCCGTCGCTCATCGATTCGAGCAGGAAGGCGTAGGGCTTGCCGAGACCGACCTTCATATAGGCCGAGATCGGCGTCTCCAGATCGTCGATCAGGCGGCGCCACACCACCTGGGGCTCGCCGCGCTGATAGGTCTTGGCGAAGTCCTCGTAGGGAGGCGACAGGGTCACGACGACTTCCCGGCGGGGGCGGCGGCAGGTTTGGCGGCGGGGGCCAGGGCCTCCAGGCCGAGGGCCGAGCGCGCCTTGGCGATATCGATCCGCGGTTTGATGATGTCCCGGGCCGCCGTGCGGGCGAGCTGGCCCATGCTCTGCATCAGGCCGCTGCTCATCTGCTGGGTCTGGGCCTGGGCGACGCGGGCGATCTCCGGCTTGGCCGAGGCGTCGATCTGATCGAGGCGCGCGACGACGAAGCCGATCTCGCCGGCCTGACCCACGAACACATCGCCCTTCTTGGCGGCGAACACCTTGGCGATCAGGTCGCGGCTGAAGCTTTTGTCGTCAGCCTGGGCGCGGCGGATGTTGGTCGCCGTGTTGACGGGGGAGCCGACGGACTGGGCCGCCGCTTCCAGGGTCTTGCCCTTGCGCACTTCCGCGGCCAGGGCCTCGGCCTTGGTTTGCAGTTGCTTCACCAGCCAGTCGAGCTGGAACAATTGCGTGGCGGGGGCCCGCACTTCCTCGACGGAGGCAAGGGCGGAGGGGAACACCTTCTCGGCATGGATCGCGAAATATTCGCCCTGGCCCGCGTCGATGGTTTCGGTGTCGCCGCCGGGGGCGAGGGCGAAAGCGGCCTGCATCGCCGTTTCCGGCAGGTTGGCGTTGCGCCCTTCCAGGTCGATGCCCTGCTGGCTGACCGGGCCCGGCAGGGTGGTGACGGCGAGGCCGATCTGCTTGGCGGCTTCGGCGATGGAGGCGCCGCCGCTGCGGGCGTCCTCGAACTTCTGCACCTGCTCGTAGACCTTCTCGGTGGCGGTGTCCTTGCGGACCTCCGCCTCGATCTTGGCGCGCACCTCGTCGAGGGTGACGGCGTGGCCGGGGACGACCTTGGTGACCTTGACGATGGCGGTTCCGAGGGAGCCCTGCAGCGGCCCGGTCACTTCGCCTTCCTTGAGGGCGAAGGCGGCGTCCGCGACCTTGCGGTCGGAGATGGCGGTCTTCGGGGAGGCTTCGTAGATCGCCGGCTGCACGCCGAGGAGCTTGGCCACCGCCGCCGGCTCCTCGCCCCGCTTCAGGCGGGCCGCGGCGTCCGCGCCCTTGGAGGGGTCGGGAAGGGGGATGGAGACTACTGTGCGGCGTTCCGGCGTCGACAGGCTGTCCTTCTCGAAGTCGAAGCGCTTCTGCACGTCGGCCGGGTCCAGAGTCACGGACTGCTGCGCAGCGGCGGCGCTGAAATGCACATAGGAAAGCAGACGGGTTTCAGGCTTGGTGAAGCGCTGGGCGTTGGCCTTCATGAAGGTCAGCAACTGGGCGTCGGTGGGCTTGGGCGGCTCGCCCGCCGCGCGGGGACTGAGCACGAAGCCGGAGAAGCTGCGCCCTTCCTGCTGGAAGGTGGCGGCCACCGCGCCATAGACGGCCGGGGCCTGCATGCCGGCGACCAGGCCCGATGCGAGATGCGCCTCGGCGATGCCGTCGCGAAGTTCGGATTCGAGCTGGGGGGCGGTCAGGTTGTTCTGAGCCAGCCAGCCTTCGTAGGCCTTCTTGTCGAACTTGCCGGTGATCTGGTCGAAGAAGATCGGCGCCTTGCCGATCTCGTCGGCGATCAGCTTGTCCGACGGCCGCACGCCCAGCCGCTGCAGCAGGGCGTCGAAGGATTTCTGCACCGCGAGGCTGTCCACCATGCGCGGGATCAGGCCAGCCTTGTCCGCTTCTTCGGCGGTGATGGTCTGCCCCTGCTTCTGCATCTGCTGGCGGTAGTTGTCGAAGGTGCGGCGGAACTCCAGCGGGCTCACGATCCGGTCGCCGGCGCGGACGACCGAGTCGCCCATCATCTGTCCACGGAACACGTCCTGGATGCCGAAAACGGCGAAGCTGACGATCAAAAGGCCGAACAGCACGATGGCGATCGGCGACTTGGCGATGGAGCGGAAACCGGAGAGCATTGGGGCGCGGCGCCTTGCGTGAGCTTCGCGCCGACCGGCGCACCCGTGGGATATAGTTGAGCGGTTGCCGCCGGGGCAAGGCGCGCGTGAGCTCGTGACAGGTTCGCTGGCTTGCCTTAGCCATGGCCCCTCACAGGAGAGACACCCGCCCATGCCTGCCGATTCCCGCAAATTCATCGTCGGAAACTGGAAGATGAACGGGATCTCGGGGGGTTTGGAGGAAGCCAGGGCCCTGGCCGCCGCCCTGGCGGCGGAACCGTCGCCGGCGCGGGTCGCCCTCTGTCCCCCCGCGACCCTGATCCACCGGCTGGCCGACGCCATGGCCGGCACGGCTGTCGAGGTCGGCGCCCAGGACTGCCACGCCGAGCCCGGCGGCGCCTACACGGGAGACGTCGCGGCTGAAATGCTGCACGACGCCGGCGCGCGCCTCGTCATCCTCGGCCATTCCGAGCGGCGCGACCGCCACCGCGAAAGCAACGCCGACGTCGCCGCCAAGGTGCGCGCGGTCCTCCACGCCGGCCTGGAACCCATCGTCTGCGTGGGCGAGACCCTGGAAGAGCGCAAAGCCGGCCGGGCGGCTGAGGTCGTCCGCGGTCAGGTGGAAGGCTCCCTGCCAGCCGAGCTCAAGGGCAAGACCTTCGCCGTCGCCTATGAGCCGGTGTGGGCCATCGGCACGGGCCTGACGCCGACTCTCGAAGAGATCGCGGAAATCCACGCCCTGGTCCGCGCGGCGCTGGTGCGGTTCGATGGCGGCGCATCCACGCCCATCCTCTACGGCGGCTCGGTCAAGCCCGGCAACGCCAAGGACATCCTGGCCATCGCCGAGGTCGGCGGCGCGCTGGTGGGCGGCGCCTCGCTCAAGGCGGCCGACTTCCTGCCGATCATCCGCGCCGCCTGAATTCCGTCTCGCCGGTGGGCGAGCAACGGGTTTGGAGCTATAGCCCCCTCATGGACCTCGCCGCCCTCAGGCAGATTCTGGCCCGCGCCCCCGATGTGCGCCTCGCCTGCATCGGCGACCTGATGGTCGACCGCTATGTGTATGGCGACGTCGGCCGGATCTCGCCGGAAGCCCCTATCCCGGTTATGGCCCGCGCCCGTGAGGCGGTGATGCTGGGCGCGGTGGGCAATGTGGCGCGCAATGTCGCGGGCCTCGGCGCCCAGGCGGTGCTGACTGGCGTGGTGGGCGCCGACGCGGCTGGGGAAGAGGCCGAAGCGCTGATCGCCGAAGCGTCCGGCGTCGAAGGCGCGCTCGTCGCCGAACCGGGCCGCAAGACCACCGTGAAGACCCGCTTCGTCGCCGCGGGCCAGCAATTGCTGCGGGTGGACGACGAAGAAGACAGGCCGTTGGCGGCCGAGGCGGAAGCCCGTCTGGCGGCGGTCGTCGCCGACCGGGCGGCCGGATGTCAGGTGGTGGTGCTCTCCGACTACGCCAAGGGCGCGGTTAGTCCGGCGGCGGTGCGGGCCGCGGCGGCGATCGGCGCGCCGGTGATCGTCGATCCCAAGGGACGCAGCTTCGCCAAATACGGCCCGGTCGATCTGATCAAGCCGAACGCCAAGGAGCTGGCCCTCACCACCGGCCTGCCTTGCGGGACCGACGCTGAGATCGAGGCGGCCCTCGCCGACGCCCTCGCCAACTGTTCGGCCAGGGCCATCCTGGTCACCCGGGCAGGGCAGGGGATGTCGCTGGCGGTGCGTGGGCAGCGGGTGCGCCACTTCCACGGCCAGCCGCTGAAGGTGTTCGACGTTTCTGGGGCGGGGGACACCACCCTGGCCGCCCTGGGCGTGGCCCTCGCCACCGGCGCCTCCCTTGAACAGGCGGTGGCCTTCGCCCTGCTCGCAGCGGGGGTGGTGGTCGGCAAGGTGGGCACGGCCGTTGTAACGCCGGAAGAGATGATCGAGGCCGCTACCACCCTTCGCGCCGCAGGCGCCGAAGCCAAGATCATGGACCTGGGCGGCGCGGTTGGCGCCGTGGCCCGCTGGCGGGACGCCGGCCTCAAGGTCGGCTTCACCAACGGCTGTTTCGATATCCTGCACCGCGGCCACGTGGCCTATCTCGCCCAGGCGCGGGGCTGGTGCGACCGGCTGGTGGTGGGCCTGAACAGCGACGCGTCGGTGCGCGGGCTGAAGGGGGAGGGGCGCCCGGTCAACGACCTGGACTCCCGCGCCCTCGTGCTGGCCAGCCTGGAAAGCGTGGACGTCGTGGTCGGCTTCGACGCCCGACCCCCCTCGCCCTGATCGAGGCCATCCTGCCCGACGTGCTGGTGAAGGGCGCCGACTACACCGTCGAACAGGTGGCGGGCGCGGAGGTGGTGATCGCCGCCGGGGGCGAGGTTCGCCTCGCGCCCCTGGTGGCGGGAGCCTCGACCACCTCCACCATCGCCCGGATGGTCAAGGCATGAGCGGTCGCCTCATCCTCGTGACCGGCGGGGCCGGCTTCATCGGCTCCAATATCGTCGCGCGTCTGTGCGAGGCGGGCTGGGACGTGGCCGTCTGCGACCGCCTGCGCAGCGCCGAGACCGGCAAGTGGCGCAATATCGCCAAACACCCTATCGCCGACTTCGTCGCCCCCGACGCCCTGTTCCCATGGCTGGAGCAGTGGGGCGACCGGCTGGAGGCCGTCGTCCACATGGGCGCCATCTCCTCCACCACCGAGCCTGACGCCGACCTGATCGTCCACACCAACTTCACCCTGTCGCGGGACCTGTGGCGGTGGTGCACGATCAAGGGCAAGCGGCTGATCTACGCCTCGTCGGCGGCCACCTATGGCGATGGGGAGGCCGGCTTCGCCGACGCCGACGATCTCGCCGCCCTGAAGGCTCTGCGGCCCCTCAACGCCTATGGCTGGTCCAAGGCCCTGTTCGACATCTACGCCCGTCGCGAAGCCGACCGCCGATCCGCGCCGCCGCAGTGGGCGGGGCTGAAGTTCTTCAACGTCTATGGGCCCAACGAGGGGCACAAGGGCGGCATGAAGTCGGTGATCGCCCAGATCTATCCCAAGGTCGCGGCCGGCGAGACGGTGCGCCTGTTCAAATCCCATCGCCCCGACTACGCGGACGGGGGGCAACTTCGAGATTTCGTCTATGTCCGCGACGCCGCCGAGGTGGTGGCGTGGCTGATGGACACGCCGGGTGTGAGCGGAATCTACAACCTCGGCACAGGCCAGGCCCGCAGCTTCGCCGATCTCGCCCGCGCCACCTTCGCGGCGGCCGGCAAGGCGCCGAGGATCGACTATATCGACACCCCCGCACTGATCCGCGACCGATATCAGTACTTCACGGAGGCCGACATGAGCCGCCTCAGGGCCGCCGGGTATCAGGCGCCTTTCACCGACCTGGAGGCGGGTGTCGCCGACTATGTGCAGGGCTTCCTTGCCCGACCGGACCCGTATCGCTGACATGAAGAGAATCCGCCGCCGCTGGGTAATCCTCGCCGCCGCCGTGGTGGCGGTGCTGGCCGTGGGCGGGATCGGCTGGCGTAGCGACATCCTGCAGACCCTGCTGGATCCGCATCAGCCCTATCAAACCTACAAGCCGCCACCGGCGCCGGACTACGCCAAGCGGGAGGCCTGGGCCCTGCTGCCGGCCGAACCGGTGAACTGGTCCTATGCCGATCCGCCGGCCGACGTCTTCTTCATCCATCCCACCACCTATCCGGGCGGGCGGAACTGGAACGGCCGGATCGATCATCCCGGCGCCGAGAAGACGTTGAACCGGGTTATGCTGCCCAACTATGCGGGCCCCTTCCTGCGGGTCGGCCGAGTGTTCGCCCCCCGCTACCGTCAGGCCAGCCTCTACACCTTCCTGACCTTGCGGGACGACGCCAAGGACGCGCGCCGTTTCGCCTACCGCGACGTGAAGGCGGCCTTCGACCAGTTCGTCACCCGCTTCAACGGCGGGCGGCCCATCATCATCGCCGGGGTGGAGCAGGGTGGGGCCCTCGCCGCGCGGCTGGCCCAGGACGTGGAGGCCGATCCGGCCCTGCGAAAGCGGCTGGTGGCGGTCTACGCCATGCGGACCATGACCCTGGCCACGACGCACCAGCCGGACGCCCCCCTGCCGGCCTGCCAGAAACGCGATCAGTCCGGCTGTATCGTGGCTTTCATGCCGGTGCCCCTGGGTGAGGACGTGCGGGCCCGGCGCACCCTCGACCGGGGCCTGATCTGGGGGCCGGCCGGCGACCTCGAACCCCTTGGCAAGCGCGCCGTCCTCTGCGTGAACCCTCTCACGGGCGGCACGGGCGAGGCGGTGGCCCCCGTGGAGTCCAATCTCGGCGCCGCCAACGCCACGGGACTGGAGTGGGGGGCCCGCCCAGGCTTCCTGCCGCGGGAGGTGTCCGCCCAGTGCATGGAAGGGCTGCTGAGGGTGTCCGATCCGCACTCCCCGTCCCTCCGCCCCTCGGGCGGCTGGCTGGAACGGCGCATGGCGCCGGCGGTGAATGTCTTCTACGCCGACATCGAGGCCGACGCCCGGGCTCGCACCCAAGCCCACATCCATTCGCCCGACTACGTCGCGGTCTCCCCGCCTATCGGCAACGCCATCGTAGTGCAGGACGCGCCGATCCATCGGATCAATTGAGCGGCGCCAGCCCGCGTGGTATATACCTGTATATCCATGGGGTGGCGATGAGCATTGCGCGAACGAGGACGTTCAAAAGCGGCAACAGCCAGGCCATCCGGCTGCCCAAGGACTTGGCCTTTGGAGACGATGTGGAGCTGCTCATCGTCCGCTCGGGGGATGTGATGACCATCTACCCGGCGACGGGGGGCATTCCCGAGATGATCGCACGCTTGCAGGCCTTGCCCTCCCCCACCACCATCGAGCGATATGACGACGAGGACCTCCCTGAACGCCCGGGCCTTTGAGCATGGCCTATCTGATCGACACTAACGTGGCGATTCACCTGCGCGACGGCGATCCTGTCGTGATGGCGCGGATCGCCGATTTGGATGACGCAATTGTCATGTCTGTGATCACACGGGTCGAGCTTGAGGGCGGGGTACATCGCAATCCGGCCGACGCCCTGGTTCGGCGAGCGCGGCTCGACGCGATCCTTTCCGCCATCCCCACCCTTGCGTTCGACGAGGAGGCGGCGGACGCGTATGGCCGCATCGTCGCCACAGGCGGATATTCTCGGCGCAAGCTGCTCGATCGGATGATCGCGGCCCAGGCGCTGGTGCATCGGGCCAGACTGGTGACGATGAACCCGGCCGACTTCTCGGACATAGCCGACCTTGCCGTCATTCCCTGGCCTTCGCCCTAACCGGCCGCCGACCAGTCGCTGTCGGCGCGCCAGTCGAACAGGGCTTCCAGCACCTTCAGCGCCTTGCCCCGCTCCGAGGTGAAACCGGGATCGCGGGCGATGTGGAGGCGGGCGTCGTCATAGGCGATGGCGATCAGCGGGCGATGGGCCACCGGATCGGCGAAGCGGTAGGCGGGAAAGCCGCTCTGGCGCAGGCCCATGATGTCCCCCCCGCCACGCAGCTCCAGGTCCTTCTCTGCGATCAGGAAGCCGTCGTCGGTGGTGCGCAGGACGTCGAGCCGCGCGGTCCCCGTCGCCGATAGGGGCGGGTCGTAGAGCAGCAGGCAGGCGCTGCGGGCCGAGCCCCGCCCGACCCGGCCGCGCAACTGGTGCAACTGGGCGAGGCCGAAGCGTTCGGCATGCTCGATCACCATGATGGTGGCGTTGGGCACATTGACCCCCACCTCCACCACGGTGGTGGCCACCAGCACGGCGATACGGCCCTCCGCGAAGTCGGCCATCACGGCGTCCTTCTCCGCGGCGGCCATCTTGCCGTGGACGAGGCCGACCTTGGAGCCCAGCACCTGGCGCAAGGTGGCCGCCCGCTCCTCGGCGGCGGTGACATCCAGCAGCTCCGATTCGGCGACAAGAGGGCATATCCAGAAGGCCTGGGCGCCCCCCGCCGCAGCCTTGCGGAGCCGCTCCACCACCTCGGGCAGACGGGTGGTAGGGGAGGCGGTGGTGGCGACCGGCTGGCGGCCGGGGGGCTTCTCGTCCAGGCGAGACACGTCGAGGTCCCCGTGGACCGTCAGTTCCAGGGTGCGGGGAATCGGGGTGGCGGACAGGGTGAGGACGTGCACGCCCTCGCCCTTGTCCTGCAGCCGTCGCCGTTCATTGACCCCAAAGCGGTGCTGTTCGTCGATGACCGCCAGGGCCAGGCGCCGGAAGACCACATCGTCTTGGAACAGGGCGTGGGTGCCCACCGCCACTCCCGCTTGCCCGCTGGCAAGCGCTGCGAGTTTCTCGGCGCGTGCGGCGCCCTTGTCCCGGCCCGTGAGAAGGATGACTCGAATGCCCGCGGCTTCAAGGGGTTGCGCCATAGTTTCGAAGTGTTGGCGCGCGAGGATTTCGGTGGGCGCCATCAGGGCGGCCTGCGCCCCGGCGGCATGCACGTCCGCCATGGCCAGCATCGCCACCACCGTCTTGCCCGCGCCCACGTCGCCTTGCACCAGCCGGGTCATCTTCTGGCCCGAGGCGAGGTCGCCGCCGATCTCGGCCAGGGTGCGGACCTGGGCGCCGGTAAGGGCGAAGGGCAGGGCGGCCTGCATCGCCTGCGACTGCCTGCTGGCGTGAACGACGAGGGCGGGCTCGGCCTGCCGCGCCGCCTTGCGCTGGACCATGGCCAGTTGGTGGGCCAGCAGTTCGTCATAGGCGAGCCGCTGCCGGTGCGGGGCCTCCGGCTGCAGGTCGGCGTCGCGCTTTGGGGCGTGCAGTTCGGCGATGGCGGCGCGCCAGCCCGGCCAGCCCTGGCGCGCGAGCCACGCCGGGTCCTGCCACTCGGGCAGCTCTGGCGTGCGGGCCAGGGCTTCGGCGGTGAGGCGGCGCAGGGTGCGCGAGGGCAGGCCGCCCGTCGTGGGATAGACGGGCTCCTCGGTCGGGATTTCCGATAGCCGCTCGATGGGCAGCAGATATTCAGGGTGGGCGATGCTCAGCTCGACATTGAACCGCTCCACCTTGCCAGCCACCGCGCGGCGTTCGCCGACGGGGTGTTGTTCGGCAAGATACGCGCCGTAGCCTTTGAACCAGTTCAGAAAAATGAAGCCCGTCTCGTCCGCGGCGCGAATGCGATAGGGCGGCCGGCCGCGGAAGGGCATATGGGCGTCGATGCGGACGTCGAGGATCTGCACCTCGCCCTCGCGGGCTTCCGCCACCGTGGTCAGCCGGCGGTGGATCAGCGATTGCGGGGCCAGGAACAGGACGTCGCGCACCCGCTCGCCCGCCGCCTTGGCGACCAGCGGAGCGATCTTCGGCCCCACGCCCTTCAGGGTGGTCGCCGGCGCGAACAGCGGGAAGAGAATCTCGGGGCGCATCTTCCGTCCTTATAGCGCACCGGCGAGGCTGGCGGGGCGCGGCCGGAGGGCCTATATCGCGCAACCTGATGGATGACCGGCTCAGCAGAATCCGTTTTCGTTCCTGGCGGCGCGGCTTCCGGGAGGCGGACCTGATTCTGGGCCCGTTCGCCGACACGGTGGGTCCGACCCTTTCAGAAGACGAACTGATCGAGCTGGAACGGCTCCTCGAGGAGTCAGACCACGACCTGTTCGCCTGGATCGTGGGGGCGGCGGAGACGCCGGCGGCCTTCGACACGGCGATCATGGCGCGGCTGAAGACGTTCCGCTTCGCAGCGCATGAGGCGCGCGGGGACCGCGGCGCCTAAAATTATATTCGGAGTTGGGTTTGGATCTCGATCGCATCGTCAAGGCCCCGGGCCAGCTGGAGCTCGCGGGCGCGCCGGAGGGATTCGACGCCCTGGCGGCGGCGGCCATTGCGCGGACGCGCAAGTCCGTCACCCTGTTCGTGGCCCGGGACGGGGCGCGGGCGACCGCCTTCGCCGACGCCCTGGCCTTCTTCGATCCCGAATTGCCGATCCTGCGCCTGCCGTCGTGGGACTGCCTGCCCTATGACCGGATCGGCCCGTCGCCGGGTGTCGGCGCCTCGCGGATGGCCGCCTTGTCGGCGCTCGCGGCGCGCAAGAAGACCGAGCACACCCCCTTGCTGGTGGTCGCCACCGTCCCCGCCGTGATCCAGCGCCTGCCCCCGCGGGACGCTATCGCCGCGGCGAGCTACAGCGCCCGCACGGGCCGCGACGTCAACATCGCCGACTTGGAGCGCTATTTCGCGGTCAACGGCTATGTCCGCGCCTCCACCGTGTCCGAGCGGGGGGAGTTCGCCATCCGCGGCGGAGTGATCGACGTCTTCCCGCCCGGCGCCGACGAGCCGGTCCGCTTGGACCTGTTCGGCGACACCCTCGAATCCATTCGCGCCTTCGATCCGGAGACCCAGCGCTCCACCCGCCAACTGGCGTCCATCGAACTGCTGCCGGTCAGCGAAGCGCTGCTGGACGCTGATGGCGTCTCCCGCTTCCGCAAGGGCTATGTGGCGGCCTTCGGGGCGGCGGGGGACGATCCTCTCTACGCCACCGTCAGCGAGGGCGGCCGGCGGTCGGGCATGGAGCACTGGCTGCCGCTGCTCTACCCGCGGATGGAGACCCTGTTCGACTATGTCGGCGAGGACGCCCTGCTCCTGCTCGACGCCCTCGCCACCGAGGCGCGCGACGAGCGGCTGGCGATGATCAATGACGCCTATGGCGCTCGCAAGGAAGCCGCCAAGCAGCGGGGCGGGGTGCTGTACCGGCCGCTGGCGCCGGACAGTCTCTATCTACCCGCCGAGGAGTGGGACCTCTATCTGGAGGAGCGGCCTTCCCGCCGTTTCACCGGCTTCCACCGCGCCCCCGGCCCAGGGGTGATCGACATGGGCGCCAAGGCGGGCCGCAGCTTCGCCGCCGAGCGCGCCCAGGACAGCGTCAATCTATTCGAGGCCGTGGCCGATCACGCGCGGGCCCTGGGCAAGGCGGGCAAGCGGGTGCTGTTCGCCTCCTGGTCGGACGGCTCGTCGGATCGCCTGGGGGCCATGCTGGGCGACCATGGGCTGAAGCCAATCCGCTTCGCCAAGGACTGGCCTGACGCGCAGAGCTTCGGGGTGCCGGGCGCCAAGGGCAAGCCGCCGCAGCGGGTCGTGCTACCGGTGGAGCAGGGGTTCGAGACCGCTGACCTCGCCGTCATTTCCGAGACCGACATCCTCGGCGACCGTCTGGCCCGGCCGCGCCGCCGCCGTCGAGCCCAGAACTTCCTGGCCGAAGCGGGCGCCCTGACCCCCGGCGATCTTGTCGTCCACATCGATCACGGCATCGGTCGCTACGAGGGGCTGAAGACCCTGGACGTGGCCGGCGCCCCGCACGACTGCCTCGACCTGCAATACGGCGGCGAGGCGCGCCTCTATCTGCCGGTCGAGAACATCGACCTTTTGACCCGCTACGGCTCCGAGAGCGACGGGGTGATCCTCGACAAGCTGGGCGGCGCGGCGTGGCAGGCGCGCAAGGCCAAGGCCAAGGAGCGCCTGCGCGAGATGGCCGAGGGGCTGATCGCCATAGCCGCCGCCCGCGCCCTGAAGCACACCGACGAGACGGACCCGCCGCACGGCCTGTTCGACGAGTTCTGCGCCCGCTTCCCCTATGAGGAAACGGACGATCAGCTCAACGCCATTTCTGACGTTCTTTCAGACCTTTCCAGCGGAAAGCCGATGGATCGCCTGATCTGCGGCGACGTGGGGTTCGGCAAGACCGAGGTGGCGCTGCGGGCGGCCTTCATCATGGCCATGACCGGCAAGCAGGTGGCCGTGGTGTGCCCGACGACCCTTCTGGCGCGCCAGCACTTCCGCACCTTCTCCGATCGCTTCGCCGGCTGGCCGATCAAGGTGCGGGCCCTCTCGCGCCTCGTTCCCGCCAAGGAAGCCGCGGAAACCCGGGCCGGACTCAAGGCCGGGGAGATCGAGATCGTGGTCGGCACCCATGCGGTGCTGTCCGAGCAGGTCGGCTTCAAGGACCTCGGCCTCGTGATCGTCGACGAGGAGCAGCACTTCGGGGTCAAGCACAAGGAGAAGCTCAAGTCGCTTCGCGCCGACGTGCACATGCTGACCCTGACGGCGACGCCCATTCCGCGGACCTTGCAGATGGCCCTGTCCGGCATCCGCGAGATGTCGATCATCGCCACCCCGCCGGTGGATCGTCTGGCGGTGCGCACCTATGTGGCTCCCGCCGATCCCGTCACCATCCGCGAGGCGCTGCTACGTGAGAAGTACCGCGGCGGGCAGGCCTATTACGTGGCGCCGCGACTTGCGGACCTGCCCGACCTGGAGCGATTCCTGCGCGAGCAGGTGCCGGAGATCAAGTTCGTGGTTGGTCACGGCCAGCTTTCGCCCACCGCCCTTGAGGAGGTGATGGAGGCCTTCTACGACGGCGCCTACGACGTGCTGCTGTCCACCACCATCGTGGAGTCCGGCCTCGACATCCCGAGCGCCAACACGCTGATTGTGCACCGGGCGGACATGTTCGGCCTGTCGCAGCTCTATCAGATCCGTGGCCGGGTCGGGCGGGCCAAGACCCGGGCCTACGCCTACCTCACCACGCCCCCGGAAAAGCCCATCACCGAGAGTGCAGAAAAGCGCCTCAAGGTCTTGCAATCGTTGGATAGTCTTGGCGCAGGTTTCCAGCTTGCCTCGCACGATCTGGATATCCGCGGCGGCGGCAACCTGCTGGGCGACGAGCAGTCGGGCCACATCCGCGAGATCGGCGTCGAGCTCTATCAGCAGATGCTGGAGGACGCGGTGGCCGAGCTACGGGCCGGCCGCGCGCAGGAAGTCACGGACGCGCGGGGATGGTCGCCGCAGATCAACGCCGGGGCCGCCGTGCTCATTCCCGAAGAATATGTGCCGGACCTCAATGTCCGCCTCGCCATGTATCGCCGGCTTTCGGAGGCCGATCGGCCGGAGGATCGCGAAGCCCTGGCCGCCGAGCTGATCGACCGCTTCGGGCCTTTGCCGGAAGAGGCGGGGCAACTCTTGAAAGTGGTCGCGATCAAGGGGTTATGCCGGCAGGCTAATGTCTCCAAGATTGACGTGGGTCCCAAGGGCGCCGTGGTGGCGTTCCGCGAGGACCGCTTCGACAATCCGGCCGGCCTCGTCGGCATGGTGCAGAAGCAGATGGGCCTGTGGAAGCTGCGTCCCGACCACAAGCTGGTCGTGAAGGGCGAATGGGAAACCCCGGAGGCGCGCCTCGCCGCCGCCGAACGCATCCTGACCGACCTCGCCAAGGTGGCCTTGGCGGTGGCGGCTTAAGCCGCCACCGTCCGCGCTCGCCTTGATCGCCCGCCGCACCCAGCCTTATTTCCGCACATCCGCCGGGGGGGCTGGGCTGCGCTTGAACACCGTCTGGGCCGCGTGCGGATAGGGCATGCGGTAGGGGACAGTGGTGAACACCGCCTCGATCTGCTCCAGCTTGCCGTTCTTCACCTTGAAGGCCTCGAACAGATAGAAGGAGTGGGGCCGGCGGTAGGTGGAGACCTCCTTGCGCCCGTTGGTCAGGGTGTATTCGCCAAGGCGGCCCGAGTGGTCGATGAAGCCGGTGGCCAGCACGATGCCCCGCTCCACGTCGACCATGGTGTAGCGCCGGGCGCGCAGGTCGTCGTCGTAGCGATAGATACCGAGCTTGAACTGCTCGGCGCAGCCCATGCCCATGTTGGGGTACTGGGCGATCGCCGCCTTGTTGTTGGTGGTCTGCATGCCGTTTTCGGTGCGGTTGCAGTCGTCCGCGAAGGGCGTGTGCAAGGTCCCGTCGTTGCGCTGCAGAGTGGAGAAATAGCCGTCCGCCACCTTGATCAACGCTTCCCGGCTCATGCGTTCGGCCGGCGGAATCACCTCGTTCATCTTCGGCTTTTCGAACAGCTTGGCGGTGACGAAGGGCACGCCGGCGTCCTGCGGCCGCGAGACGGCCGTTTCCGCCTCCACGATGCGCCCGTTGGCGATCTTCAGTCGCAGGCCGAAGGGCGAATTGGTGCCCCCTTCGTCCACGGTGCCGAAGTAGGCCACATTGCCTGTGGCCGGATCGGCGAAACGAAGGTCGTAGCTGCCCACCGAATGCAGCGACCCCCAAAGACCGTCGCCGACCTCCAGCAGGACGTTGTTCTCGGTGTTGCGGACGTTAGCCGCCCAAGGCAACCCCTTGGGGTCTTTGGATTTCAGCGCGGCCAGATATTTGTCGAGATGGCCATAGAGGCACTGGCGATTACAGCTCGCCGCCCCCTTGGCCTGTTGCGCCGCGTCCGCCTTAAGCGGCAGCATCGCCAGCGCCGCAGCCGCTATCAATCCGAAAAACCCCTTCGCCATCTTCGCCTCCCGCCGTCCGCGCCGGCTACGTGGCCGAACGCCTGTTAGGGTGAGGATAGGGGCGGGCCGTAGTTTCGACAATTGGGATATCGGCGCCGATGCGGTTAGCTTGAGGGCTTGATCCGGTCGGGAGGGCTCATGATCCGAAGCGAAGGGACGGTGGTCCACCGTCGCGGCATTCTGTTGGGTGTTGCGGCCCTGGCCCTCGTCGCGACGGGCCGGAAGGCGCAGGCGGCGGCGCTGCCGCAGGTGATGATCGCCACCTCCCTCGGCGACATCGTCATCGAGATCGAGGACAAGAAGGCGCCGATCACGGCGGCCAACTTCCTCGGCTGGGTGGATCGCGGCGTTTACAGCGGCGGGTCGATCTATCGCGCCGTCACCCGCGCCAACGACCGCGGCAAGCCCATGATCGAGGTGATCCAGGGCGGCCGCGGGATCGAGTGGGAGGACAAGGTCCCAGGCGTCGCCCACGAGCCGACCACGCTCACCGGCCTGCGCCACCTCGACGGGGTGATCTCCATGTCGCGGGACAAGCCGGGCACCGCGACCACGGAGTTCTTCATCTGCATCGGCGACCAGCCGGCCCTTGACGCCGGGGGCGGGCGCGGATCGGACGGCCTGGGGTTCGCCGCCTTCGGGCGAGTGATCAAGGGCATGGACGTGGTGCGCGCCATCCAGGCCCAGCCCACCACCGGTAAGGCGCCCGACGCCTATGTCGAAGGCCAGATGATCGATCCCCCCGTGCGGATCGAGGCGATACGGCGGCTGGCGGGCGGGTAGGGGTGCGAACTGGGCCGGGCCTAGTCGCTGGGTGAGTCCCACCGCCCCCATTTGACCGTCATCAAACTGTTATGAACGCCGGATAGAGCCGGGCTCGGCGGGGCTCCCCGCGGAGGGGCGAGCCCGCTATGTCCATTGGAAGTTCACCCCCCGCACGTCGTGCTTCCGCCTTGCTGGCGAGCGTCGCAGCCTTCGCCCTGGCCGATTCCGCCTTCGCCCAATCGGCGCCGCCTGAGGGGGCCTCGGCCGCAGTGCAGGCCCAGATCGACGCCCTGCAGGCCCAGGTCCAGGCGTTGCAGGCGCAGTTGACCGACCTCCGCTCCCAGGTGGCGGCGTCCCCGCAGGCCACCGCGCCGGCGGTCGGCACGCCATCGGCCGCCCCGCCGATCGTCCTCGCCACCGCCGCTCAGCCGAGCGCCGGCGCCAAGCCGACCGAGAGCGCTGGGATTTCCCATAAGCCCTGGTACGAGCGCCTCCGGCTCCGCGGCTACACCCAGTTGCGTTACAACGCCTTCCTGAGCGGAGACGAGACCGCGCCGGATCGCATCTCCCGCCTGCGCTCGGTCCACGATGCGTCGATCAACGAGGACGGGGGCTTCTCGCTTCGTCGGGTGCGCCTCGTCCTGCAGGGCAACGTCACCGACCGGGTCCAGCTCTATCTGCAGCACGATTTCGGCGCGGCGGTGAACAATCAGTCGACCACCGAGCGGCGGGAGCATTTCGGCCAGCTACGCGACGCCTATGTCGACGTTTTCGCGGACAAGGAGCACCGGTTCCGCCTGCGGTTCGGCCAGTCGAAAGTGCCGTTCGGCTGGGAGAATCTGCAGTCGTCCTCCAACCGGATACCGCTCGATCGTTCGGACGCGATCAACAGCGGCGTTCCCGGCGAGCGGGACCTTGGCGTCGTCGCCTACTATACGCCCTCGCAGGTGCAGGCGACCTGGACCCGGCTGGAGAAGAACGGCCAGAAGTTGTTCGGCAACTACGGCGCCTTCGGCGTCGGGGTCTTCAACGGTCAGGGCACCAACCGCACCGAGCGGAACGGCGGCCGGATGGCGGTGGCGATGGCCACCTGGCCCTTCGAGCTGGATGCTCTCGGCCCCATGTTCACCGGCCAGGTCCTCGAACTCGGCGGCTCGGCGATGCTGAACAAGGTCCGCCCGGAACTGCGCAGCGGCGGGGTCAGCGCCGTGGACTACGACGACAAGCGGGTGGGCCTGCACGCCATCCTCTATCCGCAACCGTTCGGCGTTCAGGCCGAATGGACCTGGGGCCGGGGGCCGGAGTTCGACACCACCCGGCAGACGATCCAGGACAAGAAACTGGGCGGCGGCTACGTCCAGCTCACCTACGACGCCGGCAAGACGCCGGTCGGCCGGATGCTCCCCTACGCCCGGTGGCAGCACTACCGCGGCGGCTGGAAGGCGAGCACCAACGCCCCGCGGCTGGAAACGGACGAGCTGGAGCTCGGCGTCGAATGGCAGTTCATGGAATCGCTGGAGCTGACCATGGCCTACGCTCGCATGAAGCGGCGCGAGGCGGACGAGCGCCGCAACGGGCGAGCGGTTGGGGACATCCTCCGCACGCAACTGCAGTTCAGCTACTAGCGCCCACACATGCGAAAGGCCGCCCCGTTGTCGGGGGCGGCCTTTCCATAGTCGGACCGCAGCGCGGCCTCGCGACCTTGCCGAAGCTAGGCGCGGACCTCGTAAGCGGAGGTCCAGGTCACGGTCACCGGGCTACGGATGAAACTATGAGACACTGGATCACCTCCTTTCGACTGTTGCACAGGGACAGCTAATGTAGGGGCCGAACGACGGCCGTCAAACTGCGGCGAAAACGCGGGGAGCCTGGATTGGACGGCTGGGTAGGAACTGGGCGGGTGCGCGCCCGCGAGGCGGATGGGGCCATCGAGGTGGTGGTCGAGGGGCTGACTACTCAAGCAAAATACTACAAGCCCTTGATCTACGAGTTCTTTCGCAAGGAATGGCGTGGTTCGCGCCCGGCCTGGGGCGAGTTCGCGGTGGAGATCCGGATGGAGTATGTGGGCGATCCGCCCTGGCTCGATCTCGACAATCTGGCCAAGGCCATTCTCGATTCCGTGAAGGGCTACGCCTATCACGACGACGCCCAGGTCGCCCGATTGCTAGTGGAACGGGCGCCGGGCGAGCGGGAACGAATCACGGTGGTGGCGCGGCGGCTGGGCTGATGGCGGCCCTTGGGCCGTTCGTCAGCCCTCGCCGGCCCAGCTCTTGATGAGCTGGTGGGCGATGGCCAGCGGCGGCGGGCACCGCAGATCGGGCAGCTTACCGGCAAGCAGGTCGCGCGCCTCTGCGCGGGTGAACCAGCGGACCTCCGACAACTCGATCAGGTCGGCGACGCCCTCGTCATCCTCCACCTCTGCGATCAGGCCGATCATCAGCGAGGAGGGGAAGGGCCAGGGCTGGGTGGAATGGTAGCGGGCCGAGCGGACGCGGAGCTTGGCCTCCTCGGCGAGTTCGCGGGCGCAGGCCTCCTCGATGCTCTCCCCATGCTCCACAAAACCCGCGAGGGTGGAGAACATGCCCGGCGGCCACGCGGCTTGGCGGCCCAGCAGGCAGCGGTCGCCATGATGGGCCAGCATGATCACCACCGGATCGGTGCGCGGGAAGTGCTCGCTCTTGCAGGCGGGGCAGGCCCGCTTCCAGCCGCCGTCCACCGGATGGGTGGGCTGGCCGCAGACGGCGCAGTACCGGTGCCGCCGCCGCCACTCGAACATGGATCTGGCCGCGCCCATGATGGCCACCTCCGGCGGGGGCAGCAGGGCGGCGGCGGGGCGCATCTCGTGGAAGGCCCCGAGGCCCTTCAGCCGACCTTCGGCGGGATCGGCCTCGCCCTCCAGGTCCACCGCGAAGACCGCCGTCCCGGCCAGCAGCCCCAGGAACAGCAGGCGCTCGCGCCCGCCGGAGAGCTCCTCCGCGAGGGCCGCCGGCAGATAGGCGATCCGCAGGGCCTCATCCGGCCCGGCGAGCAACGGCCGGCCGTTCCAGAGGGCGACTGCGAGGCTGGCCGGTGCGGCAAGCTGGGCGGCGATCCACTCGGCGTCCGAGCGTCGCTCGCCGGCGCGGTCGAGGGGGCTGCCGGCGAAGATGTTGAGGAAGGCGTCCAGGGCCATGCGGCGATCGTCCAGGCCCGTTCTCGGAGGCGGGGAAGTTCCCTGCCTTAAGCGACCAGGGCTCGGCCGTCGATGGTGGATCAGCGCCCGGGCGGGGCGGCGAAGGCGTAGAGGGGCAGCAGCGGCAGCATGGTGGCGCCGACGGCGAGCTGAGGCTCCGAGGCGGGGCGCAGGTCCTCCGCCTTCTCGCGGGCTGCGACACAGGCTTGGGCCCGGCGAGCGAGGGCCAGGAAATTGGCTGCCTGGGGAATGCTGTCCAGCATGCAGGCGTCGAAATAGGGATATCTGTCGGTCTGGCCGCAGCCGAAGGAGGAGCGGTCGGGCCTCGCCGCCGTCAACACCATGCGGTTGGGTCCCGCCAGCGCCGGCACGAACACCCCTGAGAAACAGGCGGAGATCACCACCACGGTCGGCCGCGCGCCACAGGCGGTGGTGATCAGCCGGTGCATCCCCGCCGGGGTCAGCACCTCGTCGCCGAAGATGATGCTGTTTCCGGTGCCGTGGGAGGTGAAGTAGGCGAGGCAACCGTCGGTTGCCTTGGCCGCGACCCGGCCGAACTCGCTGGTCAGGGCGCGGTAGTCCAGCGGCAGCGGTTTGGTGACAGGATCGTTCTCCGGCCGGGCGGAGAACTGGACGATATGGTCGGCGGAGAACCCCGCTCCGATGAAGGCCTTGGTCAGGTCGCGCCGGGCGTTGTCGAAGCCTTCGGACGGGCCGTTGTCGTGGGCGCGCCAATCGGCGGCCACGATCACCGCCGCCCAATTGGCGAAGGGCGAGGGCGCCTGTGCAAAGGCGGCATTGGCGAAGGCGGCGAGGGCGAGCCCCGCGATGGCGCTGGCTAAGGCTTTCAGCGCCCGCGGGCTCATTTCTTCCGGAACTGGTCGAGGGAGACGATCTTGGGCTCCTCCGCCGCGGGGGCGACCACCTTGTCGTCGTCCGCATCCTTGGCCTCGGGCGGCGCTTCGTCCGCTTCGGCGGCGGGTTTTGCGGCGGACTTGCGCGGCTTGACCGGCAGGGTCTCGAGCTCGGCCGACGCGATCGGCTCGAACGGCAGCAGGAACTGGACGTGCGGGTCGTAGAACCGGGTCAGCGCGGCATAGGGCACCGACAGGCGCTTGGGCTGGCCGCCGAACCGCAGGGTGACGGTGAAGAAGGTCTCGCCCGGCCCCAGGTCCCAGAATTGGTGCTGCAGGACGATGGTCATCTCGTCAGGATAGCGCTCGACCAGTTCCGGCGGGATCGACACCCCCGGAGCCTTCGTCTTGAAGGTGATGTAGAAATGATGCGCGCCAGGAATGCCCCCTGGGGACGCGGCGCGCTTCAGCGCCGCCTTCACCACCCCGCGCAAGGCCTCCTGGGCCAGGGCGTCATAGTGCATCAGATCCTGTTCGACTTGGTCCTTAGCCATACAATCCTCAACGCGTCGCAGTCAGACTACACCAGCCTATTTGCGCCTGTCCCGCACGAGGTTGGTTAAAGCCCAGATTCGAATGCGTTGGCCACGGGGGGCAGGAAAGTGGGGGAGTTCTGTTGCCAGGCCTCCCCCGAGCCCCGCCTAGCGCTGCTAAGACACTAGGGCTTTAGGTCGAAATCCTAACGCTGCATTACGCAGCGAGGCGGATCTCTTCAGCGAAGTTATCGTTCGCATTTAGATAAAGGGCCGATCGCGGAGGCCCATACCGAGAGAAAGCAACGTCTTTACACGTCTGTCGATGCTGATCGGCCCCATACCCCCGACCGATACATCGGGAAGGAATTGGTGGAGCCGCCGGGAATCGCACCCGGGTCCAGTCCGCTTATTCCACGCGCGTTTATCTCCATAGTCGGGCTTGCACCCGACAGATCCAATATAGGGGGTAGGGGTCGGTTTCGGAAGGGTCTCCGCGAGACGCCGCGGGCGGGAGCGGCGCCTAATAGGGTGGACGGCTCTTTAACCACGCCGCTTAAGCAGACTTTCAAGTGCGGCGGGTATGGTCCTCTCAGGTTCGGGCGAGAACGCCCGTAGTCGCGATCCGGCCTCGGATGGGTCTTGCGGCGTCAACGAGGGTGAACCGTTGAAGACGTGTCGTAATCGCGCAAGAGTGCGCGCCTCTATCGTAGCTTTCGTCGCCGCCGCATCTATGGCCGGCGTCGCGGCCCCGGGGCATGCGGCCCCTTTCAGCATGTTCAAGTCCGCCCCCGCCAAGCCCGCGGCGCCTGCGCGACTGGGCGCCGACTGGGACCGCACCGTCGGCCGCCAGCGTATCGGCGCCCCCTATGAAGCCGACGGCACATGGTTCGTGCCCGCCGACCAGCCCGGTTACAGCGCCGTGGGCGTGGCCGTGCGCAGCGACCGGCCGGCGGGGGACGCGACCGCTTCGGGCGAGGCGATGGGGCAGGGGGCGCTCACCGGCGCTCACGCCACGCTGCCGCTGCCCAGCCTCGTCGACGTCACCAACATGCAGACCGGCCGCACCGTCCGGGTCCGCCTCAATGACCGCGGCGCCACCAAGCCCGGTCAGGTGATCGCCCTTTCGGCGCGGGCCGCTGAGACTCTGGGCCTGCCGGAGAAGGGCGGCGAGGTCCGTGTCAGCTATGTCGGCCGCGCGCCGGCGGACCGCCAGGCCAACACGCCCTCCGAAATCGCCGCGGCCGCGCCGGCCCTGCCGCACAGCAGCCAGCCGATCCGCACGGCCCGCGCCATCCCGACGGCGCCGTCTGCGCCTGCGCCGACCTACAGTCAGCCGCCGCTGCAGCCCGTTGCGGGCGGCTTCGGCATCCAGGCCGGCGCCTTCGCCAACCCGGCCAACGCCGAGCGAGCCGCCGCCATGCTGGTGGCCGCCGGCCCGGCCGTGATCCGTCCGGTCGACCGGGACGGCCAGCGCCTCTACCGCGTGGTGGTGGGCTCCTGGGCCGACCAGTCCTCCGCCGTGAACCAATTGCGGCTGGTGCAGGATCTTGGCTTCGGCAGCGCCCGCATCGTCGCCTTCTGATCCACGACAGGCTATGACTCGCCCGTGCAGCGCGGGCGGTTCATTACATTCGAAGGCGGAGAAGGGGCGGGCAAGACCACCCAGCTTCGCCGCCTCGTGGAGCGCCTCTCCGGTCTTGGCCTGGAGGTGGTCTCTACGCGTGAGCCCGGCGGCTCCGCCGGCGCCGAGGAACTGCGCGCCCTTCTGGTCAGGGGTGCGGCCGACCGCTGGTCGCCCCTGGCCGAGACCCTGATCCTCAACGCCGCCCGCGACGATCATCTCACCCGCACCATCCGCCCGGCGCTGGCCCGCGGCGCCTGGGTGGTGTGCGACCGTTTCGCCGATTCCACCCGCGCCTATCAGGGCGCCGCGGGCGGGACCGACCCGGCCCTGATCGCCGCCCTGGAGCGGTCGGTGGTGGGCGAGGATCGTCCCGACCTGACCTTGTTCCTCGACCTGCCCGCCGCCGCCGGCCTCGCCCGCGCCGGGAGCCGCGGCGGCGCCGAAGACCGCTTCGAGGGCAAGGACCTCGGCTTCCATGAGCGGTTGCGCGCCGCCTTCCAGGCCATCGCCGAGGCGGAGCCCGGCCGCTATCGCCGCATCGACGCGACGGCCGACCAGGACGCCGTGGCCATGCGGATATGGGCCGCCGTCAGCGAGGCCTTCGGGCTGGTGTCATGAGCGAATACGCCGAGCCGCCGCACCCGCGGGACGTCTTCGTGATGGACGCCATCGACGCTCCGGCCGCCGCCTTCGACCGCGCCGTGGGCAGCGGACGGCTGCACCACGCCTGGCTGATCACCGGCCCGGAAGGCATCGGCAAGGCCAGTTTCGCCTATCGCGCCGCCCGCCGCCTGCTGGGGGCCGCCGAGGCGCCGGCCTTCGGGCCGCTGGGCAGTTCGCCGGACGACCCGGTCAGCCGCCTCGTTTCGGCCCAGTCGCACCCGGACCTGATGGTGCTCGAACGGCAGGTCGAAGGCGGCAAGCTGAAGCGCAACATCTCCGTGGACGACGCCCGCCGCCTACCGGAATTCTTCGCCAAGGCCCCGGCGTCGGCGCCGTTCCGGGTGGCCATCATCGATTCGGCGGACGACTTGAACATCAACGCCGCCAACGCCGTACTGAAGACTCTTGAGGAGCCGCCGGCCCGCGGCGTGCTGTTCATGATCGCCCATTCGCCGGGGCGGCTGCTGGCAACCATCCGCTCCCGCTGCCGCCGCCTCGCCTTCGCCCCCTGGCCGCAGGAGCAGCTCGCGGCCTTTGTCTCCACGCACACCAGCGCCTCGGGCGCCGCCGCCGAGCGGCTGGCGGAGATGGCCAAGGGCGCGCCGGGCCGCGCCCTGTCGCTGGCGGCCGTCGGCGCGCTGGAGGTGGACGACCGCGCCCGCGCCCTGCTGCGCAGCCTGCCCGATCCCGACGCCGGGGAGATCGTCGCCATCACCGAAACCTTCCGCGGAGGGGAGGGGGCGGTGCGCTTCGCCCTCCTGATGGAGCGGATGGCCGAGCAACTGCGTCACGCCGCACTGACCGGCGTGAGCGACCCGGGGGTGGACCGGGCCGACGTCGACCGCTGGGCCGCACTGTGGGAGGCGCTAGTGCGTCTGCCGGCCGAGGTGGAAGGCTTGAACCTTGATCGGTCGGACGCCTTCTGGACCGTCGTCGCCGACCTGAAGGCCGCTGCGAGACATCATCCTTACCCATGCTGATAGCCCATCGATGCTGATAGACAGCCACGTCAACCTGCACGCCGCCGCCTTTGCGGAGGACCAGGCCGAGGTGATCGCCCGCGCCCGCGCCGCCGGGGTCGCCCGCATGATCACCATCTGCGACAAGATCTCGTCGTTCGAGGCGGTGCACGCCATCGCCATGGCCCACGCCGACATCTGGGCGACGGTGGGAACACACCCGCACGAAGCCAAGGAAAATCCGGAGCTTGCGGCCGAAACCATCGCCCAGCTGGCCGCCCGTGACCGGGTGGTCGGCATCGGCGAATGCGGCCTCGACTACCACTACGACTGGAGCCCGCGCGAGATTCAGCGCCAGGTGTTCGGGGTGCATATCGCCGCCGCCCAGGCGAGCGGCCTGCCGCTGGTGGTGCATACCCGCGAGGCCGACGCCGACATGCAGGCCATGCTGACGGCCGCCTACGACGCCCAGCCGTTCAAGATCCTGATGCACTGCTACACCAGCGGTCCGGAGCTGGCGCGGGAGATGGCGGCCCGCGGGGCCTGGTTCTCGGTGTCCGGCATCGCCACCTTCAAGGCCGCCGAAGAGGTGAGGGCGTTGATCCGCGACATGCCGGAAGATCGCATCATCCTGGAGACCGACTGCCCCTATCTGGCGCCCGTGCCCATGCGCGGCCGCCGCAACGAGCCGGCCTTCCTACCGCACATCCTCGCCAAACTGGCCGAGATCCGTGGTTGGGAACTCGCCGAGGCGGAGGCGCGGACGGAAAAGGCCTTCTTCGACTTGTTCGACCGGATCCCGCGCCCCACCGGAGCCTCATGAGCCGCCTCGAACTCACCATCCTCGGCAGCGGCTTCTCCGGCGGAGTGCCGCGTTCGGACGGGGACTGGGGACGCTGCGATCCAAATGAGCCTCGCAATCGGCGCTCCCGCTGCTCGTTGCTGGTGCGCCGATTGCCGGTGGCGGCGAACGGGGAGGCGACCACCTTGCTGGTCGACACCTCGCCGGACCTCAGGTTGCAGACCTCCGCCGCCGGTGTCTCGCGCCTCGACGCGGTCCTGTTCACTCACGAGCATGCCGACCAGACCCACGGCATCGACGACCTGCGGGGCTTCTTCCTGCGCAGCGGCCGGCGCACGCCCTGCCATATGGATGCGCCGACCCACGCCAGCCTCAGCCGGCGGTTCGGCTATGTGTTCGACGGTATCGGCGGCTATCCCGCCATTTGCGACGCTCACCTGATCCCTCCGCACGGAACGGCCTGGAAGGTGGACGGGCCATCGGGAGAAATTCCGATAATCACCTTCGATCAGAACCATGGCGAGCTTCAGTCTGTCGGATATCGCTTTGGAAACGTTGTCTATTCGCCGGATGTGCTGGATTTTCCGCCGGGGGCCGAAGCCGCGCTCGAGGGGTTGTCCCTCTGGATCGTCGACGCCCTGCGCGAAGCGCCGCATCCCAGCCACGCGCACCTCGACCGGACCCTCGATTGGATCGCACGCTTCAAGCCGCGGCTGGCGGTGCTGACCAATCTGCACAGCGAACTGGACTACGGCTGGCTGAAAGCGCGCGTGCCGCCGGGGGTGGATGTGGCGTACGACGGCATGCGGATCGAAATGGAGCTCTGAGCCCGCGCCACGATCAGCGCCATCACCGCCCAGAGCATGACGGGGCCGAGTTGAACCCGGGTGGCGTTGGCCAGTGGGCCGATCACCACGGGGAGGGCGACCACGCCGGCCATCGCCAGCCTTTCCCAGGGACGGAATCCGGTGCGCACGGCCTCGGTCGCCAGCCACGCCACGGCGAACACCAGCACCACCATGTCGTAGTCCCAGGCGTAAGGGGAGGCGAGGAAGGTCCCCACCAGCAGGGCGGCGCCCTTCAGCTCCATCGGCTGGTCTGCACGCCATACCGTCCAGACCGCCAGGGCGGCGCACAGGGCGGAAACCCCTTGCAGGGCGTAGGCGGCGGCAACGGGGGCGCCGAGCAGTCGGCCGGCGGCGAAAACCGTCGGCATGCGATGCCAGAAGGTGTCGCCGTTCTCCATCAGCAGGCGATGCACGGGCGCATTGTGGAGGAAGCCCAGCCATGGCTCCACGCCGAAGGTCGCCAGACTGGCGATTACCAACAAGACCGCCGTGAGGGCGGCGGCCACAAAGGCGCGCCACTGGCCAGCGGCGGCCAGGGCCACGGGGATCAGCAACCCGAGCTGGGGCTTGTAGCACAAGGCGCCGAAGAGGATTCCCGCCAGCACCGGGCGCTTGCCGAGAACCATCAGCGCTCCCGCGAAAAGCGCGGCGGTGAGTTGGCCGTTCTGGCCCGAAATGGTGTTGAGGAAGACCGCAGGCGCGCCCACTGCGGCCATCGCCGCCATCGGCCAGCCCAGGCTGCGGGACAGCAGCAGCGCGCAAAGCCCGGCGCCGAGCAACAGCCAGATCGCCAGAGCCGGCACGAACGGCAGGACGCCGAACGGTGCAGCCAGCAGCATGGCGATGGGCGGATAACCGTACCACTTGAACTCGGCGCCGGCGCCGATCAGGGAGCGCTGGTACTGCAGGAAGCCATCGATGTCGTAGGCCCGGGCCGCGTGGCCCTCCAGCGCGATCCGCGCGCCGGACCAGTAGTTGACGAAGTCGCGGGCCAGATGCTCGCCGCCGTCATTGGTGAAGCCGTTGGCCGTGTGCAGCCAGAAATCCAAGGCCACGGCCGCCAGCGCCATGATCGAGAAGATCATGGATATGCGCTGAACCCGCCCGGCGGAGAGCCAGCGCGCCTGTCGCAAGACATCGAGATGCAACTGTCGGCTCCAGCACCGGCGCCGGGATCCGGCGCGAGGTTAAAAGAGCACCGCCGGGTCAAGGCCGGGTTAAGCGGCGCAGGGCGCCGGAACGACAATCTGAGCAGCACGTTTGCCTGGAGCAAATTCCAAGGAGACGATGATGCGTTCGATCTGCCTGATCCTGTTTGTGCCTGTGCTGCTTGCCGCGTGCGGTTCGACCGAGCGCAAAACCGTGGTGGTCAATGCGCCCGCCGGCGCGACGGTGGTGGTGCCGAGCGACGGGGAAGCCACTGTCGTCCGCTGAAGTCGCGCCGCAACGCGCCATCCATAATTTCTGATAATATTCCTTAGGCGCGATCTGCATGTAGCCGCCATTTAGTAATGTCACCGGCGTGCCAGTTAGAAATGGCACCCTCCCTCATTTTGCGTGGGAGGCCCTCCAAAGTGGCGTTGCACTTCATGAGCGACAAGGAGCTTACCCGAGTCGAGATCCTGCGCGATCTGACGGCCGGACGGCTGACGGTTTCGGCAGCCGGCGCGCTGATGGGCCTGGAGCGCCGCCAAGTCCTGCGGCTGTCGAAGGCCTACCAGGAAGACGGCGCGACGGCCCTCATCTCCAAGAAGCGCGGCCGGGCCAGCAACCGGCAGACGCCCACGGCGATCAAGGCCCAGGCCCTGGAGCTGATCAAGGCGCGCTACACAGACTTCGGTCCAACGCTGGCCGCCGAGAAGCTACGCGAGGTCCACGGCATCATCGTCGGCCGCGAGACGCTGCGGCTATGGATGCTCGACGCCGGCCTCTGGGCGGATCGCGTGAAGCGCCGCGGCCGGGTCTACCAGCCGCGCTATCGCCGGGAGTGCGTCGGCGAGCTGGTGCAGGTCGACGGCTCGGAGCACTGGTGGTTCGAGGATCGCGGCCCGCAATGCACCCTGCTCGTCTTCATCGACGACGCCACAAGCCGGCTGATGCACCTGCAGTTCGTGCAGTCGGAGTCGACCTTCGCCTACTTCAATGCCACGCAGCGGTATCTGGAGCAGCACGGCAAGCCGGTGGCCTTCTACACCGACAAGCACTCGGTCTTCCGGGTCAACAAGCCCAGCGGCCTGCATGGCGACGGCATGACCCAGTTCGGTCGCGCGCTGAAGGCGCTGAGCATCGAGATCATCTGCGCCAACTCCAGCCAGGCCAAGGGCCGCGTCGAGCGCGCCAACAAGACCCTGCAGGACCGCCTGGTGAAGGAGCTCCGGCTCGCCGGCGTCAGCACCATGGAGGATGGCAACGCCTTCCTGCCGTCCTTCATGGCCGACTACAACGCCCGCTTCGCCAAGGCGCCGTTTAACGACAAGGACCTGCACCGGCCCATGCAGCCGCGAGATCAGCTGAACGAGGCCTTCACTTGGCGCGCAGAGCGGACCCTGTCGCAGTCCCTAACGCTGCAGTACGACAACATCCTCTTCATGATCGAACCGTCCGAGTTCGCCCAGGCCGCGATCGGCCGCCGGGTCGAGGTCGTGGACTTCCCCGATGGGCGATTGGAGGTGCGCTACAAAGGCCGGAGCATGCCCTATCGAACCTTCGACAAGCTGCGGCGCGTCACGGAGACGGCGGTGCTGGAAAACAAGAGGCTCGGCGGCCTGCTCGCCTTGATCCGCCAAGACCAGCAGACCCAGCCGCCAGGTCAACGCACCCGCAAAGGCCCGAAGCGGCGGGACCAGACCGGGCACATGTTCAGCGTTGGCTGAGCAATGGCCGCATCCGGGGCTTAACGCCCGACGGTGACGACCGACCGATTGCAGACGGTCTTTGACCAGTGTTACGTGCGCGTTGTCTGGTCTCGTACGTGCGGCTGTCTGTGAGTGAACTTTACGACATCGACGCTCGAAATGATCCGCATCTCGCGGAGTACGAACGTGCGCGCGATCTGCTTCAGGGGGCAGATTGGCGCCAGGGACTCGAAGAGATGGAACGGCTGGCCTACGGCGGCTCGCTCATGAGCATGCTGCTTGTGTCTGACGCCATGCGAACCGGCTGGATGTATGACCAAGACCTCCCGGGTGCGGAGAATTGGTATCGAGTGGCTGTTGAATCCGGGTCGGCGCGCGGCCTCTACGGCCTGGGTCTTACCCGCTTGCAGATGGGTAGGTTCAGCGAGGCGATCCAGGATTTGGAGGCGGCCATCGCGAGAGGCTTCCCGCCCGCTTACAATGCGTTGGCGGGGATTTACTTCCGCGGGGATGGCGTACCCGTTGATCGACGACGCGCTCTGGATCTTTGGCTTAAGGGCGCCGCGCTTGGCCATCTACCCGCTAAGCGGAATCTTGTGCAGCAGCGTCTTCACGGTCGCTATGGCTTCTGGGTGCGTGTCACCGGCGCGCTCAACGTCTTGCCGATCGCCATCGAGATCGTAACGAGGACGAACCGCCACACCGATCGTATGCGCTGACGGTGGCACTTCTACGTGCCTCGCGCGCCTAACGGCGCACTCGGAAAACAAAGACGAAGCTGCCCTGCCTGCGCATCGGGCAGCGGCCGGGCTCTGCGCGGGGTGAGGGCTCCGCGCCCGCCCGCCGCCCGACCCCAACCGCCCTGCCCTGACATTTCTATCTGGCGCCCGGCGCGACTTCTCTATCCGGCGTAGACACTGCATGTGGCCCCGCGGAGGCGGCGTCGGCGTCCCTACAGCGTCCCGCGCGCTAGTTCGTCGAGATAGATGAACTCCGGCGCGTGGACGCCCGCCTTGCGGCGAATCTCCACCAGCTCCGGCGATTCGAAGAAGCTGCGAGCGCCCTCCAGCGACCGCCACCGCGAGAAATGCACGATGCGGTTGGCATCCGTGTCGTAGCGCAGCACTTGGAAGCTGATCTCCCCCGCATCCTTGCGGATCTGCGCCGCATCGTCGAACACGCGCTTCCACGCCGGATAGTCGGCCACTTGGTGAATGATCAGAACGTATTGATCCGTCACGCTTAACGCCCGGCCTCATCAAGATTGATGCGCGAGGCTATCGGCAATCCCTGACCGTCCCGAGTGACCAGCGCGGTCACTTCCGCCCCAAGCTCCACGTCGCTCAGCTTGCCGGGTTTCGTCGCGCCGCCGGACTTGGCCTGATCGCCAGGCGTCGGCGTCGCGAGCGCGACGGTCGCGTCCGGCGTGAGCTTGATGAAGGTGGTGCCGTTCTCGGTCACCAGGGTCAGTTGCTCGGCGTTGATCGCCTGCACCCGGCCGTGGATCAGTTCCGGCCCTGCCTGGGCGCCCGCTTGAGCCAGCGGGACCGTGGCGGCGAGCGCCGCCAGAATCGTCAACAGTCGCATCGTCTCTCCCTGTCGGGAGAGCATAGCGCGTCGGCGCCGGTTGGCTCTAGGGCTTCTGCTTCTTGGGCAGGGCCGCGACTTCCGTCGGGGTGAGCTTGTGCAGGTTGGTGGCGGCGCAACGCTGCGGTCCGATGGTCGTGCGCGGCACGATCACGGTCACGTCGAGTCCGCTGCAGATCCAGTCCGACCCGCGGGATTCCAGGCCGATGGTCTGGGTCCAGTCGATGTCCGGGCAGGCGCCCAGCAGGCCGAGCCGGTAGTAGTCGTTGACGCCGACGCGGATATTGACGGTGTCCTTGCCGGCAGGGCTCCAACTGGAGATGTTCCGCGAATAGAAACAGCTCCGGCCCTCGTCGCCCTTGCTGGCGGCGTTGGCGGCCATCGGTGCGGCGAGCGAGGCCGCGACCATGGCGGCGCAGGCGATCGAGAGTTTCATCATCACTGCTCCTTTCCTGGCGCAGGACCGGCGATCATGAGAGACACCGGCGCATATCCCTCCAATGCGGATGAACGGGAACAGGCTCCATGTCCGTCGGCAACCACGCGATTTTTCGCCTTATCGAGATCATGGCGCGCCTGCGCGATCCACAGACCGGCTGCGCCTGGGACCGGGCCCAGAGTTTCGCCACCATCGCCCCCTACACCATCGAGGAGGCCTATGAGGTGGCCGATGCGATCGAGCGCGACCACCTGCCCGACCTGAAGGACGAACTTGGCGACCTGTTGCTGCAGGTGGTGTTTCACGCCCGTATGGCCGAAGAGATTGGGGCCTTCGACTTCGCCGACGTGGCGAACGCCATTTCCGACAAGATGATACGCCGGCATCCTCACGTTTTCGGCGACGCCAGTTTCGCCTCCATCGCCGAGCAGTCGGCGGCCTGGGAGACGATCAAGGCCGAAGAGCGGGCCGCCAAGTCCGAGGAGGCCGGCGTGCTGGGGGACGTGCCGGCAGGCCTGCCCGCCCTCCTTCGCGCCGTCAAACTGACCAAGCGGGCGGGCCGGGTCGGCTTCGACTGGCCGACGCCGTCGGCGGTGCTCGAGAAACTGCACGAGGAGGTGGCCGAGCTGGAGGTCGAGATAGAGGCCGGCGACAAGGCCGCAGCGCGGGACGAACTCGGCGACCTGCTGTTCGTCTGCGCCAACCTCGCCCGCAAGCTCGACCTCGATCCGGAGGACGCCCTGCGCGCCGCCAACGCCAAGTTCACGCGCCGGTTCGGCTTCATCGAACGGGCGCTGGCCAAAGATGGCCGGTCCCCGGAAGAGTCGGATCTTGCGGAAATGGAAGACCTTTGGCAGCAGGCCAAGGCCGCGGAGAAGTCCCTCCCCTAGCTGCCTGCTTTCTGGATTCCGCGCCGGAACTCCGCCCGGTCGATCTCGAACTGCAGCACGTCGTCGAGATAGACCTGCACCCGCTGGTGGGATGGATTGAGGGCCAACAGCCGACCTGCGTTGGCCCGCGCCTCGGCCGCGTCGTTGCAGAACACGTAGCCGGTCGGGCCCAGCGTTCCATCGGCGGTGAGAATGATCAACTTGTAGTGGTTCATCGGTACGCGACTGGTTAACGGCCCTGGCGCGAGGAAGCGCGCGGGCCTAGGGTTGATGCTCATCCCGTTTGGGAGGGCGTGCTGGACGACAGCGAGGCCCCTGCTGGAAAGAACCTCAACGTCCGGGCGCTGATCGCGACGGAGGCGGTTTTGCGCATCCTGCGTCTGGCCGTGGGGAGCCCTCTCGGGGACTTCGAGACGATCGCCGTCTATCTGGCGGTCGTCACCGCCGGCTCAGGGCGGATACTGCGGGATCCCGAGCTGCTGGCTCAATACGGCGACACGCAGACCATGCCGGAAGAGGAGCGGCTCGGCGTCAGCCGCCGGGCCATTGCTGAATCCCTCGGACTGCCCCGCGAGACGGTTCGGCGCAAGATCGTCAAGCTGATCGAACGGGGGGCGGTGATCGAACAGGACGGCTTGGTGAAGGCCAAGCCCCCGATCATCACACCCGGGCGCTCGCGCGACCTGGCTCTTGCCGTGATCCGGGAGTTCGAGCGGGCGGCCGCCCTGTTGCAGCGCTATCCCGACACCTAGGAAGGGCGTGAACATGGGCGCCTGTCCCATGCTTCGCCTATCAGGGGAATCCCGCAGCGGCCCATAATGGGGCGCTAAGCTTGATCCCACTGCGGCGGGTCTGAGCCAAGCGCCCGGGCCCCGAGCGGCCAGCGGAGCGGCGTCCCGGGGATATCGACCGGCGGCTTCAGGCGACGGGCCGGGCCCCAGCTCGTGGTCTCGACCCCGGTCGACAGATCTTCAGGGGTCTCGGGCGCGAAGGGCGGGGCCGCCCCGCCCTGCCCCGCGTCCACCAGCAGCTTGGCCGTGCGAGCGAGCGACATGCGGGCGACGACCGCTTCGCCCTCATCGCGCCGTCGCCTCAACCCGGCGAGCACCGCGGCAGCCATCAGATAACCCGTCGCGTGATCCAGCGCCTGTACCGGCAGGGGCGTCGGCTTGTCGGCGCCCTTCCAGGCCATGCCGGCGTCGGCGATCCCGCTCGACATCTGCAGCAGGCTGTCGAAGCCGCGACGGCTACGCCAGGGGCCGGTCCAGCCGTAGGCGTTGAGGCTCACGTCGATGAGACCGGGGGACAGCCGACGCCGCGCGTGCGCGTCATAGCCGAGGCCGTCGAGGGCGCCGTCGCGATACCCGTGCACCAGCACGTCGGCGCCGGCGAGCAGGCGTTCGAACACGGCGCGATCCTCAGAACTGCGCAGGTCCAGGCGGGCGCAGCGCTTGCCGAGGGTCACTTCCGGGATCACCCCGGGTTCGTCCCAGTCCGGCGGATCGATCCGCAACACTTCGGCGCCCAGGCCCGCCAGGAAGCGGGTGGCGACCGGTCCGGCCAGGACCCGGGTGAGGTCCAGCACCCGTACGCCTTGCAGCGGCCGGTCGGCGGGCGGCGCCCAGCGCGGCGCCGGGCCGCCGTCGGCGGGGTCGAGATGGATCAACGGCTCGGCGGCCACGGCCTGCCCCTGCGGATGGGCGGCCCAGGCGGCGACAGAGCGCATTTCCGCCGCGCAGCCTCCCGCCGCGACCACCGCGTTTTCGAGTTCCGCGCTCGCCCATGCCGAGACGGCCGAGGCCATTCCGGCGCGATCCGACCACGCGCCCAGCACCGCTTCGGCCGCGCGCCGGTGGTGCGGGGCGTTGGTGTGCAGGCGGATCCAGCCGTCCGCGGTGCGGTAGTCGCCGGCGATGGGGTCCCAGGCGGCGGCCATCTCCCAGCCGATGGGGCGTAGGCTGAACCCGAACCAGCCGGACGCGAGCCGGCGGTCGACGGCCACAGTCTCTGCTTTGCCAGTCAGCGCAGCGGCGGCCAGAGCGGCCACGCCGATCGAGGCGACGGCCAGATCGGTGACGGCGAAGGCGGACGGCAACGCGCCGTCGCCATGGCCGGTCACGGCGGCGGGGTCGGCCGCAAGGCCCACCGCGCGGACGATCTCGGCGGTCAGGTCCATGACCTACTGGGCCGCGTTCGGCATCAATTCGGCGGCGGGGAACATCCGTTCGAAACGGCCCATGGCCTGTGGATCGAGGCGAACCCAGATGCGGCTCGCCCCATCCTCCTGGTCCTCGCGGGAAACCACCCGGCCGTTGCGATAGAGCCAGGCGACAACTTCGCCGTCGCCGGCCGGAACGTGGATCTCCACCGGCGGCGTGCGGTCGACGAGATCGCCGAGCCGCTGCAGCAGGGCTTCGCACCCCTCCCCCGTGGTGGCGGACACCAGGGAGGCCTGCGGATCCATGCGCCGGGCGCGGCCTTCCATCACCGCGCGGGTGTCGGGATCGAGCAGATCCGCCTTGTTCCAGATTTCGATCATCGGCTGGAGTGAATCCCTTGTGATATCCAGGGTTTCCAGCACGGTGTTGACGTCTGCGGATTGGGCCTCGCTGTCCTCGCCGGCGATGTCGCGCACATGCAGGATGACGTCGGCCTCCTGCACCTCTTCCAAGGTGGCGCGGAAGGCCTCCACCAGTTCGTGCGGCAGGTCGGAGATGAAGCCCACGGTGTCCGACAGGATGGCCGAACGGCCGTTGGGCAGGCGGACGGTCCGCAAGGTCGGGTCCAGGGTGGCGAACAGCATGTCCTTGGCCAAGGCCTGGGCGCCGGTGAGTCGGTTGAACAGGGTGGACTTGCCGGCGTTGGTGTAGCCGACGAGGGCGATGGCCGGATAGGGCACGCGGCGGCGGGCGGAGCGGTGCAGGCCGCGGGTGCGCCGCACCTCCTCCAGCTCCTTCTTCAGCTTGGCGATGCGGTCGGCGAGCAGCCGCCGGTCCGCCTCGATCTGGGTTTCGCCTGGGCCGCCGAGAAAGCCGAAACCCCCGCGCTGCCGTTCCAGGTGGGTCCAGGTGCGCACGAGGCGCGAGCGCTCATAGGCGAGGCGCGCCAGCTCGACCTGAAGCTTGCCCTCGGCAGTGCGGGCCCGCCGGGCGAAGATCTCCAGGATGAGACCTGTCCGGTCTACGACCTTGACGTTCCAGGCCTTTTCCAGGTTCCGCTGCTGTACCGGCGTCAGGGCGTCGTCCACCACCACGATACTGGCGTGGATTTCGTCGACGATGGCCTTCAGCTCCAGCACCTTGCCGCTGCCGAACAGGGTGGCGGGGACGACGCGGCGCAACGGCGCGATCTCCGCTGCGCGGACGTCGAGGTCCAGGGCCATCGACAGGCCGACCGCTTCGTCGAGCCGCGCAGCAGGCACGCGAAGCACGCCCTCGCCCGTCCGCACGGGATGGACGACGAGGGCGACCTCGACCGGAGCGGTACGATCTATGCCTGTTTGGCTCAAACGTCGGCGTCGCTGTCGGCGCTCGGCTCGTAGAGCTGGACGGGCTGGGCCGGCATGATGGTGGAGATGGCGTGCTTGTAGACGAGCTGGGATTGGCCGTCGCGACGCAGCAGCACGCAGAAATTGTCGAACCAGGTCACGACGCCCTGGAGCTTCACGCCGTTCACCAGGAACACCGTCAGCGGGGTCTTGGAGCGGCGGACGCTGTTCAGAAAGGTGTCTTGCAGGTTCTGCTTCTTATCAGTGGACACGAGGTGTCTCCTTGGGATCGGAGGCCAATGAGCCTCCACACACGAACACCCTGATCGTATGGATCGCGACCCGTTCCTGCAACTCCGCTGAAGGTCTTAATGTGGCGATCTCGCACCCGCGAGATAGATTTCCCGCAATCGCGTTGCGATTGGACCGGGTCCGCCGTCGCCGATCTTCACCCCGTCGATGGCCACCACGGGCATGACGAAGGTGGAGGCGGCGGTGACAAAAGCCTCGGACGCGGCCTTGGCTTCCGCCACCGTGAAGGGCTGTTCCAGCACCGGAATCTGCAGTTCGGCGGCGATCTCGACCAGTCTGGTGCGGGTGATGCCGCGCAGGATGTTGGCCTCAGTATCGCGGGTGCGAAGACGCCCCTGGGCGTCGACGATCCAGGCGTTGGTGGACGCGCCTTCGGTCACCTTGCCGTCGGCGTCCACCAGCCACGCCTCGTAGGCGCCCTGCTCGCGGGCGGCCTGTTTGGCGAGGATGTTGGGAAGCAGCGACACCGTCTTGATGTCGCATCGGCCCCAGCGGATGTCGGGAGTGGTGATCACCGTCACGCCCTTGGCGGCCTGAGCCGCGCTCTTGGCGAAGTCGATCGGCCGGGCGGTGATGACGACGCCCGGCGCCACTTCCGGCGAAGGAAAGGCATGGTCGCGCCGGGCGACGCCGCGGGTGATCTGCAGATAGACGATCCCCTCCATCACCCGGTTCCGGCGGATGGTCTCCGACAGCACTAGGGCGAGGGCCGCGCGACTCATGGGCGGGGCGATGCGCAATTCGCCGAGGCTGCGCTCCAGCCGGTCGAAGTGGCCGTCGGCGTCCGCCAGGCGGCCGTTGAACACGGCCCAGACCTCATAGACCCCGTCGGCGAACTGATAGCCCCGGTCTTCGATATGGACGCAGGCCTCGGACTGGCGGACGTAGCGCCCGTTCACATAGGCGATACGCGACATCAGTCGTCCTCTCCCTCCTCGCCGCCGCGCAGGGGCGCCACGCCGAGGGACTTCAGCTTCCGGTGCAGGGCCGACCGCTCCATGCCGATGAAGGCGGCGGTGCGCGAGATGTTGCCGCCGAAACGCATGATCTGGGCGGTGAGATACTCCCGCTCGAACACCTCCCGCGCATCGCGCAGCGGCAGGGCGATGATCCGTTCCGGCCCCATCGAGCCGGCGTTTCCGGTGGCGACCTCCACGGGGAGCATCTCGGCGGTGATGACCTCTGCGGGGTCGCCGGTGGCCAGGATCAGCAGCCGCTCCACATTGTTGCGCAACTGACGGACGTTGCCGGGCCAGTCGTGCACCTGCAGGGTGGCGACCGCATCCTCGCCCAGGATGCGCTTGGGCAGGCCGGTGGCCTCGCTCAGCCGGTCGATGAAGTAGGAGACCAATTCCCCAATGTCGTCACGGCGTTCCGCAAGTCCGGGAACACGCACCGGCACCACGTTGAGCCGGTGGAACAGGTCCTCGCGGAAGCGGCCCTCGGCGATTTCGCTGCGCAGGTCCTTGGCGCTGGAGGAGATCACGCGCACGTCCACCTGCACGTCCTGATCGCCGCCGACCCGGCGGAAGCGCTGCTCCACCAGCACCCGCAGGATGCGGCTCTGGGTCTCCCGCGGCATGTCCGCCACTTCGTCCAGGAACAGGGTGCCCCCGTGGGCGCGCTCGAACACGCCGATCTTCTTGGGGTCGCCCCCCTCCCCCTCTTCGCCGAACAGTTCGAGGTCCATGCGGTCGGGGGTCATGCCGGCGGCGCTGATGGCGACGAACTCGCCCTTGGCCCGCGCGCTGTTCTGGTGGATCAGCCGGGCCACCAGCTCCTTGCCCGATCCCGGCGGGCCGGACACCAGGATCCGGCTGTTGGCCGGGGCGATCTTGGCGATCATCTGGCGCAGCTGCTGGGCGGCGGCGGAACGGCCGATCAGCCCGTCCGGCGCCATGGCCTGGGTGCGCAGCCGCCGGTTCTCCCGGCGCAGGTTTGCCGCTTCCAGGGCGCGCTCCACCAGCAGCAGCAGTCGGTCGGACTTGAAGGGCTTTTCCAGGAAGTCGTAGGCGCCGCGCTTGATGGCGCTGACCGCCGTCTCGATGTTGCCGTGGCCGGAGATCATCACCACCGGCATGTCGGGATCGAACCCCTTGACGAGGTCGAGCAGCTCCAGCCCGTCAAGCCCGCCGCCCTGCATCCAGATGTCGAGGATGAGCAGGGAGGGCCGCCGCGCCCGGATCGCCGCCAGGGCCGCGTCGGAATCGGCCGCCGTGCGCACGGAATAGCCTTCGTCCTCAAGTATCCCGGCGACGAGATCGCGGATGTCCGCCTCGTCGTCGACCACCAGGATGTCCACGCCCATCGCCTTCATGCGGCGGTTGCTCCTTCATGCGCCTCGGCGGTGCGAGGGAATTTCAACACCGTCCGGGCTCCGGGCGGGTTCGTTGCGTCCCCGAGGGTCAGTTCCCCCCCGTGCTCCTCGAGGATGCGTTTGACGATGGCGAGGCCAAGGCCCGTGCCCTTTTCCCGGGTGGTCACATAGGGCTCGGTCAGGCGGTCGCGGTCCTTGGTGGGCAGGCCGACGCCGTTGTCCTCGATCTCGAAGGTCAGGAAGCCGCCGTCGAGCTTAAGCTGCGCCTGGATGCGCCCCTCGATCGTGGGATCGGCGGCCATGCGCGCCGCCACCGCCTCGCCCGCGTTCTTCAGCACATTGGCCAGGGCCTGGCCGACCATCCGCCCGTCGCAGGTGAAACGGGTCGAGGGCGCCGGCTCGATCAGGTCACAGGCGACATCCGGATAGGCCACCCGCTGGGCGAACACCGCCTGACGCAGCAGTTCGGCGGCGTCCTCCTCGCCGAACTTGGGGGCGGGCATGCGGGCGAAGGCGGAGAACTCGTCCACCATCCGGCCGATGTCCCCCACCTGGCGGACGATGGTGTCAGTACAACGGTCGAAGGTCTCGATATCGTTCTTGATTTCGCCCCGGTACTTACGCCGCAGCCGCTCCGCCGAAAGTTGGATCGGGGTCAGGGGGTTCTTGATCTCGTGGGCGATGCGCCGGGCCACGTCCCGCCACGCGGCGTTGCGCTGGGCGGTCACGAGGCGGGTGATGTCGTCGAAGGTGAGCACCGCGCCGCCGTCCTCGCGGCGGGAGGCGCGCACGCGCAGCCGCCGGGTCTCGGCGCGGCGCACCACGTCGACATCGGCGTCCGCCTCCCCGCCCGTCTTGGCCGAGGCCGCCACGGCCGCCAGTTCCGGCGCTACGTCGTCCAGGGGACGCCCCAGCGCTGCATGCTCGGCGATGCCGATCAGCTTCAGCGCCGAAGCGTTCATCGCCGAGATGCGCCCGTGCTCGTCCAGGCCGATGACGCCGGCGCTGACCCCCGACAGCACCGCCTCGATGAAACGGCGGCGGGATTCGGCTTCGTCGCCGGCGGCGCGCAGGGCCATCTGCTGGGCCTGAAGATCACTCGTCATCCGATTGAATGCACGCGATAAAACAGCGATCTCTTCCGGATCATGCAAGGTCTGCACCCGGGCGTCGAGGTCGCCGCTGGCCACCCGGTCGGCGGCCTTCACCAGGCGGGCGACCGGCGCGGCGATCTGGGTCGCCGCGGTCATCCCCACCCAGACGGCGCCGGTCAGCACCAGCAGGGCGGTGCCCACATAGCTGAGCACGAAGATGATCTGGATGCGCACGCGGTTGTTGTCGGCCTCGCGATAGGCCGTCACCGCATTGCTGGAATCCCGAAGCTGCTTGACCACCCCCTCGCCCATGGGACGGACGACATAGAGGAAGGCGTCAGGATAGGCGGTCAGGCGAAACACCCCGCGGCCCATGTCCACGTCCGGGTCGAAGCTGACCTGCACCTCCCGGTCGGCGTCGCGCAGGGTCTTGGGCGGCGGGGCGAGATAGCGCGGCGCCTCCAGCCCCTCGGCCCGGGCCATCACCCGGCCGGAGGAGTCGATGACGTAGACGGCCATGAAGTCGCGGGCCGCCGCCTGCTCCGCCAGGAAGTTGGAATAGACGATGCGGCTCGACTCGAACGCCGGCAGGGTCCGGTTGAGGTCGTCGGCCATCAGGAGGATGCGGGTGTGGATATAGTCCACATGCTCCTTCACGTAGGAGCGGGCGACGGTGGCCGCATTCTCCACCACGGTGCGCACCCGGGACGAGAACCAGTTCTCCACCCCCCGGGTCACCAGCAGGCCGAAGAACAGCGCCACCACGATGGCGGGCACCACGGCCGCCAGGGCGAACAGGCCGACGAAACGCCGGTGCAGCCGCACCCCTGCGTCCCCCCGGGCGCCGGCCACCGCGAGCTTCCACACCCGCCAGCCCACCGCGCTCGCCAGCAGCAGGATCAGCAGCAGATTGAAGCCGAGCACCACCAGCACGAGGTCGCCGGTCGCCGCCAGGAAGCGCGAGGCGGGCGCGGCCGTGGTCAGGAACACCGCCAGGGCGGTGATGATCGAGGCGACGGCGAACCCAATGGCGAACGCCAGCCGCAGCCGACCGTTCGCCCGTACCGGCGCCGGATTATCGGAAGCGGCCCCGAGCGCCGAGATCGGCTCAGAGACGGAACGGTTCACCATGGCGGCGAACCTAGGGCGCCTGTGCCCTCAATCCAACAGTGTTGTTGCAGCTAGAGCGCAGTCAGGGTGTCGCGCTATCCCCGGTCGGGAAGCTTCACCCCGAGATCGTGGATCTTCTTGCGCAGGGTGTTGCGGTTCAGGCCCAGGATTTCGGCCGCCCGCACCTGATTGCCGCGGGTGGCGCTGAGGGTCAGGGTGATCAGCGGCCGCTCCACCTGTTCCAGCACCCGGTCGTACAGGCCCGGGGGCGGCGGGCTTTCCGGGCCGCCGAGGAATTCGCTGGCGAGCCCCCGCTCCACCATGGCTTCCAGGGTGCGGGGCGCCTCGGGATCGGGGCTCGGCGCGTGCTCCTGGATTTCGCGGTCGATGATGCGGGCGGTGATCGGGTCTTCGCCATAGAGGGCGGCGACCCGGCGCATCAGGTTTTCGAGCTCGCGCACGTTGCCGGGCCAGCTATGGCGCTTCATCCGGTCCACCGCCCCCTGGTCCACCGTCTTGGCCGGCAGGCCTTCGCGGTGGGCGCGGAGCAGGAAGGCGCGGGCGAGATCGGGGATGTCCTCGGTGCGCTCGCGCAGAGGCGGCAGGCGCAGAGGCGCGACGTTCAGGCGGAAGAACAGATCCTCGCGGAACAGGCCCTGGCGGATCAGGGCGCCGAGGTCGCGGTTGGTGGCGGCGATCAGCCGCACGTCGCTGCGGCGGCCGGTCTTGGGGTTGATCGCCCGTTCGGAGCCGTCGATGACGCGCAACAGGCGGGTCTGGGCGTCCAGCGGCAGGTCGCCGATCTCGTCCAGAAACAAGGTGCCCCCGTCGGCCTCGACCAGCTTTCCGGTCGTCTCGGCGTCCTTGCCGAACAGCTCGGACTCCACCCGCTCCCGCGGTGTGGCGGCGAGGTGGACCACCACGAACTTGCCATCGCGGCGGCGACCCAGGTCGTGCAGGGCGCGAGCGGCCAGCTCTTTGCCGGTGCCCGATTCGCCGAGGATCAGAACGGTCAGCTCGGCCCCAACTAGGCGGGCGAGGGTGCGATAGACCTCCTGCATGGCCGGGGAACGGCCGATCAGCGGCAGCCGCTCGTCACGCACCGCGCGGGCATGATCCTTGGCGGTGGGCTCGGCCTCAGCGCGGCGGGCCAAGGCCCGGCGGGCGGCGGCCACCATGTGGTCCAGGTCGAAGGGCTTGGGCACATAGTCGAAGGCGCCGATCTCGGCGGCGTTCACGGCGGTGAGCAGGGTGTTCTGCGCACTCATGACGATGACCGGCAGCTTCGGCCGCTGCTTGCGGATGCGGGGCAGCACGTCGAAGACGTTCTCGTCCGGCATCACCACGTCGGTGATGACGAGGTCCCCCTCCCCTTCGGATATCCATTTCAGCAGGGTGGCCGCAGCGCCGGTGGCGCGCACCTGGAACCCGGCGCGGGTGAAGGCCTGGCTGAGAACGAGGCGGATGGAGGTGTCGTCGTCGGCGATCAGGATCTTGCGGGCTGTGGTCATGTTAGCCTTCCGAGGCGGGCTTGGCCGTCTCAACCGGTTCGATCGGCAGGTGGACCTGGAACGCCGTGCGTCCCGGCTCTGAGGTGAAGTCGATGGCGCCGCCGTGGTCGGCGACGAGCTTGGCCACCAGGGTCAGGCCGAGGCCGGTCCCTTGCGACTTGGTGGTGATGAAGGGCTCGAACAGGTGGTCGCGGACGTTGGGGGGCACCCCCGGCCCGTTGTCCTGCACCCGCACCTCCAGCGGCGCGCGCTGGCGGTCCGCGGCGCCGTTGGCGCGCACCCGCACTCCGTGACGATAGGCGGTGGAGAGGATCACTTCCCCACGGCCGTCCCCGCGGGAATGGGCGGCCTCGGCGGCGTTCTTGGCGAGGTTGAGGAAGATCTGGATAAGCTGGTCCTCGTCCCCCCACACGGGCGGCAGGGAGGGATCGTAGTTCTCCTTGAACACCAGCCCTTCCCCCACGCCGCTGACGATCAGCGCCCGCACCCGGTCGAGCACCACGTGGATGTTGACGGGGCGGCGCTCCACCGCCCGCTCGTCGGCGAAGGCTTCGACCCGGTCCACCAGCCGATGGATGCGGTCGGTCTCGTCCACGATCACCTGGGCCAGGGTGGCGTCTTCCGGGCTGGCGTTGGACTTGAGCAGTTGGGCGGCGCCGCGGATGCCGGCCAGGGGGTTCTTGATCTCGTGCGCCAGGGTGCGTCCCATGCCGGCGACCGAGCGCAGGGCGTCGGTGGCGCGCTCGCCGCTCGCGCCCTGGGCGCGGGCCGCCAGGGTCAGCAGCATGGCCCCGCCGGGCAGGGGCACGGCCGCCGCCTCGGCCTCCACCGGCGCCTGCCCGGGGAGATGGATCTCCAGCTTGTGCTCACGGACCGAGGCGCCGCTCTTTCGTGCCCGTTCGACGAGCCCCGCGAGGGCGTCCTCGGTGGTGGGCAGGAACTTTCGCCGGGACAACAGGGACAGGCCGTGGCCGAAAAGCTGTTCGGCCGCCTCGTTTGCAGCCAGCAGCGCGCCGTCCGCCGAAAACATGAGGGCGGGCCAGGGGCTGTGCTCGAAAGCCGCCGCCTGCAGGGTCGGGAGATGGTCTTCGGATCGGGCCATTCAGCTCATCAAAGGGATCATGCGCCATAAACTGACTAATGATTGAGCAGTTTCCAAGCCCTATTTTTGAGCACCTTAGGCGGAGCGGATCAACTAGACAAGGCCGGCGAGGCGGCCCACAAGGCGCCGATGAGCTTTTCCGCTGTGATTGTGGCCGCTGGCTCTGGTGAACGGGCCGGAGACGGCGGGCCAAAACAATGGCGCCCGCTGGCCGGTCGCCCCGTCGCCCGCTGGTCGCTGGAGGGGCTGCTGGCCGCCGGCGCGCTGGAAGTCGCGGTGGTGGTGCGTCCCGAGGATCGCGGGGTCGCGACGGCGGCCTTCTTCGGCCTGCCGGGCTGGGTGCTGGTGGATGGCGGCGCCTCCCGTTTCGAGTCCGTGCGCAACGGACTTGCCGCCCTCTCGTCCGACGCCGGCGCGGTGCTGATCCACGATGCGGCCCGCCCCTTCGTCACTGGACGGCATGTGGAGGCTCTGCTCGCCGCCCTGGACGAGGCGGACGCCGCCGCCCCTGCCCTGCCCGTCAGCGACACCTTGAAACGCAAGGCCGACGCCGGGGTGGAGACCGCCCCCCGCGACGGCCTGTGGCGCGTACAGACGCCGCAGGCCTTCCGCCGCCAGGCGCTGTTCGACGCCTACGCCGCCTGGCCGGCGGGGGATGCGCCGACGGACGACCTCGCCGTGATCGAACAGGTCGGCGGGCCGGTGGCGCTGACCGCCGGCGATCCCATGCTGATGAAGCTCACCTACCCCGAGGATTTCCCCATGGCCGAACGCCTCGCCGGGGCCGCCCGTATCACCCGCATCGGCCAAGGCTTCGACGCCCATCGCTTCGGGCCGGGGGATGCGGTGCATCTGTGCGGCGTGACCATCGCCCATGACCAGGCGCTGATCGGCCATTCCGACGCCGACGCCGGCCTGCACGCCCTGACCGACGCCCTGCTGGGCGCTGTCGGAGAAGGCGACATCGGCGACCACTTCCCGCCGACAGATCCGCAATGGAAGGGCGCGCCCTCCCACGTTTTCCTCTCCCACGCTCTCAATCTGGTGCGGGCGCGAGGGGGACAGGTGATCAATGTCGACCTGACGCTCATCTGCGAGCGGCCGAAGATCAAGCCGCACCGGGCGGCGATGCGGGCGCGGGTGGCCGAGATCCTGGAGATTCCGGTCGACCGTGTGGCGATCAAGGCCACCACTACGGAGGAGATGGGCTTCACCGGTCGGCGCGAGGGCCTCGCCGCCCAGGCGGTGGCCAGCGTCGAGACCCCGGCCTGAGATGACGACACCCCTGCAGACCGCCCTCGCCATCGACGTGCTGAACAAGGCGCGCCGGCAGGGCCTGACGGTGGCCACGGCCGAAAGCTGCACCGGCGGCCTCGTCGCCGGCGCCCTCACCGACATCGCCGGGTCGTCGGACGTGTTCGTCTGCGGCCTGGTGACCTACGCCAACAGCGCCAAGATGAAGTTGCTGCAGGTGCCCGAGGCGATGCTGGCCGAGCATGGCGCAGTCTCCGAACCTGTGGCCCGGGCCATGGCGGAAGGGGCGCTGGACGCCAGCGGCGCCGACATCGCGGTCGCCATCACCGGGGTCGCCGGCCCCGGCGGCGGCACCCCCGAAAAGCCGGTCGGCCTCGTCCACTTCGCGGTGGCGCGGCGGGGCGAGGCGACCTCGCACAAGCAGGCGCGCTTCGGCCCGCTGGGTCGCTCTGCGGTGCGGCAGGCGAGCGTGATCGGGGCGCTGGAGCGGCTAAGCGACCGACTGTGACGCCGGGATGGGGGTGAACAGGGCTTCGGCCCGCCCCTCGAAGCAGCGGATCAGCTTGTCGACGGCGTGATCGAAATTGGCGCGCAGCAGGGCATCGAGCAGCCGCGATTTGAACTCGAAATCAATATCGAAAACGATCTTCGTTCCAACGGGATGCGGCTCGAACCTCCACTGATTGGAGAGCCGCCGGAACGGGCCGCTGATCAGGTCCACGTCAATGCGGCGGGCGTTCGCATCGCGACGCACCCGGGTAGAGAAACGCTCCCGCAGGAAGGAGAAGCCGACCCCAGCCTCCGCCGCCAGAACTTCGACGCCTTCGCCCGCCGCCTCTACCGGCCCAACGCGCATGGAGGCGATCCAGGGCACGAACTCGGGATATCGGGAGACGTCGCCGACGAGGCCGAACAGTTGATCCGGCGCAAAGGGCAGGATGCGGGTGACGTGATGCTTGGACAACGCCGGTCCTAGCCCTGGGCGGCGTCGCGGGCGGCGCGCAGGCGGGCGAAGTCCTCGCCGGCATGGTGGGAAGACCGGGTGAAGGGACTGGCCGACACCATCAGGAAGCCCTTGGCCCAGGCGATGGACTCGTAAGCCTTGAACTCGTCGGGGGTGACGTAGCGGTCGATCGGCGCGTGGCGGCGGGTGGGCGCGAGATACTGGCCGATGGTGATGAAGTCGATGTTGGCCGCGCGCATGTCGTCCATCACCTGCATCACCTCCTCCTTGGTCTCGCCGAGGCCGACCATCAGGCCGGACTTGGTGAACTGGCGGGGATCGCGCTCCTTCACCCGCTCCAGCAGGCGCAGGGAGTGGTAGTAGCGGGCGCCGGGACGGATCTTCAGATAGAGCCGCGGCACGGTCTCGAGGTTGTGGTTGAACACGTCCGGGGCGGCGTCGATCACCGTTTCGGCCGCCGACACGGGCTTGCGCAGGAAATCCGGAGTCAGGATTTCGATGGTGGTTCCCGGCGCCTCGCGGCGGATGGCGCGGATCACTTCGGCGAACACTTCAGCGCCGCCGTCGGGCAGGTCGTCCCGGTCCACCGAGGTGATGACCACGTGCTTCAGGCCCATCTGGCGGACGGCGTCGGCGACCCGCTGGGGTTCAGTGGGGTCGACCGCTTCCGGCATCCCGGTGCGCACGTTGCAGAAAGCGCAGGCGCGGGTGCAGATCTCGCCCAGGATCATCATGGTGGCGTGCTTGACCGACCAGCACTCGCCGATGTTGGGGCAGGCCGCCTCTTCGCACACGGTGGTCAGGCCGTGGCTCTTCACGATGTCGCGGGTCTCGACATAACCGGGGGAGCCCGGCGCACGCACCCGCAGCCAGTCCGGCTTGGCCAGGGGCGCGCTTTCCGCACGGTTCCGCTTTTCGGGATGCCGCACGCTGCGCGAGATGGTGTCGATAACTGTGGCCATGAGCCGGACCCCGTACGCCTAAAGCGTTAGATCGGATGTTCGGCCCCAACTATCAAGCCGAGCTTAGGCGGGGCTCCCGGCGGGGAGCCCCTGCCCTCAGATGTGCAGTGCGCGTCCGTAGGCGTCGAGGACGCTCTCGTGCATGGCTTCGGACATTGTGGGATGCGGGAAGACGCTGGCCATCAGCTCGGCCTCGGTCGTCTCCATGGTGATGGCCGTGGCGTAGCCCTGGATCATCTCGGTGACGTCCGCGCCGATCATGTGGGCGCCGACGAGGGCCCCCGTCTTGGCGTCGAACACCGTCTTGACGAAGCCTTCCAGCTCCCCGGCGGCGATGGCCTTGCCGTTCACCCGGAAGGGGAAGCGGCCGACCTTGACCTCCAGCCCCTTTTCCTTGGCCTGGGCCTCCGTCAGCCCGACCGAGGCGATCTGCGGCTGGCTGTAGGTGCAGCCCGGGATCGGGGCGTCGAGGCCCGCGTCCTTCTGGCCGGCGATATGCTCGACGCAGTGGAGGGCCTCGTGGCTGGCCTTGTGGGCGAGCCAGGGCGCGCCGGCCACGTCGCCGATGGCGTAGAGGCCGGCGACATTGGTGGCGCAGTGCTTGTCGGTGACCACATGGCCGCGGTCGAGCTTCACGCCCAGTCCTTCCAGCCCGATCTCCTCGGTGTTGGCGGTGATGCCCACCGCCACGATGGCCCGTTCGGCCTTGAGGATCTCGGTCTTGCTGCCGGCTTCGAGGGTGAGGACCACCCCTGCCCCGTCACGGGCCAGCTTGGTGACCTTGGCGCCGACCCGGAACTTGAGGCCGCGCTTCTCGAACGCCTTCTGGGCGGCGGCGGAAACCTCGGCGTCCTCGACGGGCAGGATGCGGTCCAGGGCCTCGATCACCGTCACTTCGGCGCCAAGGGCGCGATAGAAGCTGGCGAACTCGATGCCGATGGCGCCGGAGCCGATCACCAGCAGACTCTTCGGGCAGGCCTTGGGGACCAAGGCCTCGCGGTAGGTCCAGATCGCCTCCCCGTCCGGCGCGAGGCCGATGGCGGGGATGTTGCGGGCTCTGGCGCCGGTGGCCAGGATCACGTTCTTGGCCTGCAGGGTGCGCGACCCGCCGGCCTTGAGCGCCACCACCACCTTGGGAGAGGGCGAGCCCTTCTCCACCTTGGCCGTGCCCTCGATCACCTCGATCTTGTTCTTCTTCATCAAGAAGCCGACGCCGGAGTTCAGCTGCTTGGCCACCCCCCGCGAGCGCTCGACGATCTTGGTGAAGTCGAACTTGGGATTCTCGGCCGAGAGCCCGTAGTCGCCGAGGTGTTTCAGCTTCTCGTAGACCTCGCCCGACTTGAGCAGGGCCTTGGTGGGGATGCAGCCCCAGTTGAGGCAGATGCCGCCGAGGTTCTCCCGCTCGACGATGGCCGTCTTCATGCCGAGCTGCGAGGCGCGGATGGCGGCGACGTAGCCGCCGGGGCCGGAGCCGATGACGATGAGGTCGAAATCCACGCGCGCGCTCCTAAGCCAACATCGTCACAGGATCCTCGACGAAGCCCTTGAAGGCCTGGATCCATTTGGCGCCGATGGCGCCATCCACCACGCGGTGGTCGCAGGTCAGGGTGACGGTCATCACCGTGGCGACCGCCAGTTGCCCGTTCTTCACCACCGGCCGCTCTTCGCCCGCGCCCACCGACAGGATGCAGCCCTGGGGCTCGTTGATGATCGAGGCGAAGGATTTGATGCCGAACATGCCGAGGTTGGAGAGGGAGAAGGTCCCGCCCTGGAACTCTTCCGGCTTCAGCTTGCGGTCGCGGGCGCGGGACGCGAGGTCCTTCATCGCCTTGGAGATGTCGAGCAGCGACCGGTTCTCCGCCTCGCGGATGATCGGGGTGATCAGGCCGCCGTCAATGGCCACCGCCACCGCCACGTCGGCGTGGTGGTGCATGGCGATGCCGTCCGGGGTGAAGCTGGCGTTGGCCGCCGGCACCGCCTTCAGGGCCATGGCCGAGGCCTTGATCAGGATGTCGTTGACCGACAGCTTGCCCTTGTCGCCGAGGCTCTTGTTCAGGCGCGCCCGGGCGTCCAGCAGCCGGTCGATCTCCAGATCGATGCTGAGCGGGAAGTGCGGGATGTCGCGGAAGCTCTCGGTCAGGCGGCGCGCGATGGTGCGGCGCATTCCGTCGAGCGGAACCAGATCGTAGCTGCCGGCGGGGATGCCGAGGCTTTCAAGCGACTTGGACGCGGCGCCCGGCGTGGCCGGCGCGACGGACGGGCGAGCGGCGGGAGCCGCGCCCGGCTTGGCGGCGTCCACGTCGGCGCGGAGGATACGGCCATGGGGGCCGGAGCCCTTCACGGCGGACAGGTCGATGCCCTTTTCCTTGGCGATGCGCTTGGCCAGCGGCGAGGCGAAGATGCGCGCGCCGTTGGCGGCGGCCGGAGCCGGAGCGGCGGGTGCGGCGGCCGGAGCCGGAGCGGCGGGTGCGGCGGCGGGCTTGGGCGCGGCAGCCTTCGGGGCTTCCGCCTTGGCCGCGGCAGGGGCGGCGGCGGGCGGCGGCGCGGCGGCGACCTCCCCTTCCCCCTTCAGCCGAGCGATGGGGGCGTTGACCTTAACGCCCTCCGCGCCTTCCGGCACGAGGATGGCCTCGACCACGCCCTCGTCGACCGCTTCCACCTCCATGGTGGCCTTGTCAGTCTCGATCTCGGCGATGATCTGGCCGGCTTCGACAGTGTCGCCGACCTTGATGTTCCATTTGGCGAGCTTGCCCTCCTCCGTGGTGGGAGACAGGGCGGGCATGAGGATTTCGGTCATTGATGGGCCTCTCGGCTCAAATGGGCCAGCTTGGCGGCATGCGCCTCCCAATTACGGCCGTCGAACAGGGACATATCTAGATTTACCGCCTCGGGTCGATCGAGGCAGCGTGCATTCACGGACCAGCCGTCGGGATTGGAGCGTGGGCGATAGAAGCTCTTGATCCCGCAGGCGCGGCAGAACAGGTGGTGCGCCGTTCCGGTATTGAAGGTGTAGTCGGTGAGCCCATCCTCACCGCGGACGATCCGAAATCGGCTCTCCGGGACGATGAGGTGGATGAAGCCGGTCATCTCGCAGACCGAACAGTTGCAGGTGGACGCCGCCGCGGTCTGCGGCAGCGCCACCTCGAACCGAACGGCGCCGCAGTGACAGCCGCCTTCATGCCAGGTCATGGGCTCGCCGGAGGTCACCGGTTGCAGACCGCCTTGGCTGCTTCGACGATCCGCTCAACCGAGGGCAGCGCGAGGGCTTCCAGGTTGGCGGCGTAGGGCATCGGGCAGTCGGCCTGATGCACCCGGGCAGGCGGGGCGTCGAGATAGTCGAAGGCATGCTCGACCACCCGGGCCGCCACCTCGGCGCCGACGCCGTAGGGGCCCCAGCCCTCTTCGACGGTCAGCAGGCGGCTGGTCTTCTTGACGCTTTCCACGACGGTCTCGTGGTCGAGCGGACGCAGGGTGCGCAGGTCGACCACTTCGGCCTCGATCCCTTCCTTCGCCAGCTCCTCGGCGGCGGCGAGGGACAGGCCCACCATGCGCGAGTGGCAGGAGATGGTCAGGTCGCGCCCCTCTCGGCGGACCTTGGCCTTGCCGATCGGCACGATCCAGTCGTCCACCTCCGGCACGTCGAACTCCAGCCCGTAGAGCATCTCGTGCTCCAGGAAGACCACGGGGTTCGGATCGCGGATGGCTGCCTTGAGCAGGCCCTTGGCGTCGGCGGCGTCGTAGGGCGCCACCACCTTCAGGCCGGGGACCTGGGCGTACCAGGTGGAATAGTCCTGGCTGTGCTGGGCCGCCACGCGGGAGGCCGCGCCGTTCGGGCCGCGGAACACGATCTGGCAGCGGATCTGGCCGCCCGACATGTAGAGGGTCTTGGCGGCCGAGTTGATGATCTGGTCCATCGCCTGCATGGCGAAGTTGAAGGTCATGAACTCGACGATGGGCTTCAGTCCGGTGAAGGCCGCGCCCACGCCCATGCCGGCGAAGCCATGCTCGGTGATCGGGGTGTCGATCACCCGGCGCTCGCCGAACTCCTGCAGCAGATCGCGCGACACCTTATAGGCGCCCTGGTACTGAGCGACTTCCTCGCCCATCAGGAAGACGCCCTCGTCGCGCCGCATCTCCTCGGCCATGGCGTCGCGCAGGGCGTCGCGCACGGTCGTGCGCACCAGCTTCACGCCGGCAGGCAGTTCGGGATCGGCCAGGACCTTGGCGGGGGCGGACGGCGCAACCGAGGCCGGCGCAGCCTTGGCCTCCTGCGGCGCAGGCTCCGCCGCGGCTGGCGGATGGGCGCCGTTGACGGACGACGGAGCGCCGGCGGCCTCGCCCTCGCCCTTAAGCCGGGCGATGGGGGCGTTGACCTTCACGCCTTCGGAGCCTTCCGGCACGAGGATGGCTTCCACCACGCCTTCGTCGACGGCCTCGACCTCCATGGTGGCCTTATCGGTTTCGATCTCGGCGATGATCTGGCCGGCCGAGACGCTGTCGCCTTCCTTGATGTTCCACTTGGAAAGCTTGCCCTCCTCCATGGTGGGGGACAGGGCGGGCATGAGGATCTCGATGCTCATGATACGGCCTCGAGATAGATGTCGGTCATCAGTTCGCTCGGATCGGGTTCAGGCGTGGTGCGGGCGAACTCGGCCGCCTCGGCCACGATCTTCTTCACATCGTTGTCGATCACCTTCAGGGCGGCTTCCTCGACGCCTTCGCGTTCGAGACGGTCCTTCAGGTGCTCGATGGGATCGCGGGTCTTGCGGACCTCGTCCACTTCCTCGCGGGTCCGGTACTTGGCCGGGTCGGACATGGAGTGGCCGCGGTAGCGGTAGGTCTTCATCTCCAGGATGTAGGGGCCGTTGCCGCTACGGGCATGCTCGGCCGCCTTGGCGCCGGCGACGCGGACCGCCTCCACGTCCATCCCGTCGACCTGCTCGCCGGGGATGTTGAACGACACGCCCCGCTTATAGAGCTCGACCTCGGCGGACGAGCGCTCGACGCTGGTGCCCATGGCGTACTGATTGTTTTCGATCACGTACACGACCGGCAGCTTCCACAGCGCCGCCATGTTGAAGCTCTCGTACACCTGGCCCTGGTTGGCCGCGCCGTCGCCGAAGTAGGTGAAGCTGACGTTGCCGTTGTCGCGATAGCGGTTGGCGAAGCCGAGGCCGGTGCCAAGGCTGACCTGCGCGCCGACGATGCCGTGGCCGCCGAAGAAGCCCTCGGCCACCGAGAACATGTGCATCGAGCCGCCCTTGCCGCGGGCGTTGCCGGCGGCGCGGCCCGTGAGTTCGGCCATCACTTCCTTGGGATCCATGCCCACCGCCAGCATGTGGCCGTGGTCACGGTAGCCGGTGATCACCTGATCGCCTGGAACGGCGATCGACTGCATGCCGACCGCGATGGCTTCCTGGCCGATGTAGAGGTGGCAGAAGCCGCCGATCAGGCCCATTCCGTACAGCTGGCCGGCGCGCTCCTCGAACCGGCGGATCAGCAACATGCTGCGATAGTAGTCTAGGAGCTCGTCCTTGCCGGGCGTCTTAGCGCCTGATGCGGACGGCCGTTTAGCCGCCGCGGTCTTGCCACGGGCCATACTGTTCCCTCTCCAACTCAGCCCACGTCTTACGGTCACGCCGCCCTTTGGAAAAGGGTCGCGTGCACCGTCAGTGCGGAAAACAGCTTTTAGCGCCGGCTGATGCGGATCACATAGTCGCGGGGGTCGGCGAAACCAAGCACCGCTCGCGCCCGCTCCTCCAATAGATCCCGCGACAGGTTCGAATCGCTCAGCAAACGCACGCGCGCCTCAAGTTCGATCCGCTCGGCGCGGAGGTCCTCGAGCTGTTTGGTGCGGGTGGTGAGCGTTTCCTCGCGCCGGGCGCCCTTCAACATGCCGCGCTCGCCCGTGATCGCCTGCACGCCGAAATAGAAGATCAGCAGGGCGAACAGGGCCGACGGCAGATAGGGACGTAGTTGCGCGAACATACCTCCCTATCTGCGCCTATGTGCTTAACGAGCGGTTGAAGCCTTCAGCACGCCGAGGCCGGCGTAGATGGCCTGATCGCCGAGTTGCTCTTCGATGCGCAGGAGCTGGTTGTATTTGGCGAGCCGGTCCGACCGGGCGAGCGAGCCGGTCTTGATCTGCCCGCAGTTGGTGGCGACCGCGAGGTCAGCGATGGTCGAATCCTCCGTCTCGCCCGAGCGGTGCGACATCACCGAGGTGTAGGCGGCGCGGTGGGCCATATCCACCGCGTCCAGGGTCTCGGACAGGGTGCCGATCTGGTTGACCTTCACCAGGATGGAGTTGGCGAGGCCGCCCTTGATGCCGTCGGCGAGGCGCGCCGGGTTGGTCACGAACAGGTCGTCGCCCACGAGTTGGGTGCGGGCGCCCAGCACCTTGGTGAGTTCCGCCCAGCCTTCGAAGTCGTCTTCGGCGCAGCCGTCCTCGATGGAGACGATGGGGAAGCGGTCGACGAGGCCGGCGAGGTAGCCGACCATGCCGGCCGGATCGAGGCTCTTGCCCTCCCCTTCCAGCTCGTACCTGCCGTTCTTGAAGAACTCGGTGGAGGCGGCGTCCAGGGCCAGCCAGAAGTCCTCGCCCGCCTTGTAACCGGCTTTCGCCCCCGCCTTGACGATGAAGGCGAGCGCGTCTTCGGCCGAGCCGATGTTGGGGGCGAAACCGCCCTCGTCGCCAACGTTGGTGTTGTGGCCGGCGTCCTTCAGGGCGGACTTGAGGGCGTGGAAGATTTCCGCCCCCATGCGCAGGCCTTCGGAGAAGGTCGGCGCCCCCGCGGGGACGATCATGAATTCCTGGATGTCGATGGGGTTATCGGCATGGGCCCCACCGTTGATGATGTTCATCAGCGGAACCGGCAGCACGCGGGCGGAGACGCCGCCGACGTACTTGTAGAGCGGCAGGCCGGCGCTCTGGGCGGCGGCGCGGGCGGTGGCGAGGCTGACCCCCAGGATGGCGTTGGCGCCGAGGCGCGACTTGTTGGCCGTGCCGTCGAGGTCGATCATCACCTGGTCGAGGCGGCGCTGGTCCTCGGCCTCGAAGCCGGACAGGGCGTCGAAGATCTCGCCGTTGACCGCCGCCACCGCCTGCAGGACGCCCTTGCCGCCGTAGCGGGACTTGTCGCCGTCGCGCTTCTCCACCGCCTCGTGGGCGCCGGTGGAGGCGCCGGAGGGCACCGCGGCGCGGCCCATGGCGCCGTCGCCCAGGGTCACATCCACTTCGACCGTCGGATTGCCGCGGCTGTCCAGGATCTCGCGGGCGGCGATATCGACGATTTCGGTCATGTCTTGTCCCCTTGGGCTTGAGCCGGGACGCTTAGCGCAGGGGAGGTTTCAGCTCAACGAATGAGCGGCTGACGCCATCCATCGAGTCCTAATTATCCTCTTTATACGCCGTCATCCTCGGCCTTGCGCCTAGGAGCCATTCGCGCAGCGTTTTCAAGAGACTGTGCGACTGGGCCGATGCCCCGCATCCGTCACCGGTCAGTCAATGGGTCCTAGGCACAAGGCCTAGGATGACGGAGAAAAATTGAAGTCGAATCAAAACGGCGCGCAGGCATGCCCGCGCGCCGTTCAAAACCAGCCTTGGCTGACGCCTTTAGTCTTCCTTGGGCGTCAGAACCTGGCGACCCTTGTACATGCCGGTCTTCAGGTCGACGTGGTGCGGACGGCGAAGCTCGCCCGTTTCCTTGTCTTCGATGAAGCTGTTGGCGCCAAGGGCGTGGTGGGAGCGGCGCATGTTCCGCCGCGAGGGGGAGGTTTTTCGCTTAGGAACAGCCATGGACTTAGTCTTTCAGCGCATGAAACGGTGACGGCGGCCGTTGGGCCGCCGATGCGAGGGGCGGTGTATGCCGCAAAGGCGGCGTCGGCGCAAGCACCAGACGCGCGTTCTAGGCAGCTTAGCCGCGATGCTCCCCTAGGTGGAAGTGTCGCGCCATCTGTTCGGTGAAGCCCGCCACGGTGGACCAGCGGATGTGAACCGCGTCGAAGAAGGCCGCTTCGGGCATGTGCAGCGAATCACCGTCCCAGAACTCGGCGCCAGGAATGGCGGCCAGCCGAGCGTTGTATTCGGCGATGAACTGGCGATTGCGGCCGACATCCTTCCAGTTCCAGCGCATGGGCGTGGCGACGATCATCAGGCGCCGGCCCTCCTTGGTCAGCCGGGCGCTGAGGTCGGCCATCGCCTTGAAGCAGGCCGGGTCCTGGCGGTTTAGCGCGCCATACAGCAGGCCGCGGTAGTCGTTGTTGTCGAGGGGACCGTCTGCGTAGCGGTCGAACACAAGAGGATCGACCTTGTTCACCCCGCTGCGCTGGTCGGCGATCTTGCCGGCGTTGCGGGCCAGGGAGATGGGATCGAAGTAGCGGGTGTAGGACGGCCAGCGAGAGGCGTCGCCATAGACGAAGCCGTCCACGTCCTTGCGGTCGAAGACGGCGGTCGGCTTGCCGGTGCAGTCCTCGAAATCGAGGGGGGACGCGATCATCACCACGTCGCGGACGGAAGGGTTGCGATCGAGCAGCCAGTTAGCGGTGAAGACGCTCTGATTGGCCGACAGGCCGCAGAAGGCGCCGTTCAGGGGCTTCACGCCGGGGGCGATCTTGCGCGCCGCTTCTCCGTCGAAATGGCGCCACGCTACCGACGAGCCGATGACGAGCAGGTTGGGCTGTTCCGTGTGATGGGCCCGCAGGTATTCCAGCTTCTCGTCGACGCACAGGGAGTTGGAGAAGGCCGGCGGCGGCAGGCGGCCGTTCCCCTGCAGCGCGAACAGGCAGATGTAGAAGACGGCTGCGGCGCCCAGCAGGCTGGCGCCCAGGGCGACCAGATACCAGGGCGACACAGGTCCCATGGCGGGCTTGACGGCCGCAGCGGCGGCCGGACGCGCCGCCTTCTTCGCCGGGCCTTGGACCGTGGCCGTCATCGTATCACGCCTTCAGCTTCTGGCCGATCAGGGCCGCGAAATCGCCGACGTTGTGCAGCGACTCGAGTTCGGCCGCCCGGAAGCGGACGCCGAACTTCATCTCCGCGGCGACGATCAGATTGACGTGGGCCTGGCTGTCCCAGCCTTCCACCTCGTCCGCCGTGGTGGCGGGGGTCAGTTCGAGGTTGTCGTCGTCGAACACCTCGCGGAACAGCTCGGTCAGGGACGCGTAGATCTCGGCTTCCGTCATTTAAGTTCAACCTTGATGAAGTGGGTCGGCGCCGCGGCTGACTGCAGATCGTAGCGCCAAAATCTTGTGTCCGTATTTGCGCCGGGGGGCGGCTCATGCGCACTGAAGCCCAGGCGCGGAAAATGTTCAGCCACCATGCCGTTCTTGGCGGTCGGACGATACTCGCCGATGAGGGCGCGGGCGCCCCTGGCCCTGGCCGCCTCGGACAGGACTGCGAGGGTCGCCTGCTCCACCTGGCGGCCCAGCACCCGGCAGCTCATCAGCCAAGTGTCGATCAGCAGCTCCCCTTCCGGCAGGGCGGGGTCCGGACGGGCGATCACCACGCTGATCAGGCCGTTGTCCCCGAACTTGTCGGCGAGGCGCAGGGCCATGGCGACGCCGGCGGGATCGGCGGCCAACTTCTCCACCTCCGGCTCGGTGTAACGGCGGGTGGTGAGGTTGAACTGGTTGGTCTTGTTGGTGAGCTGGGTGACGCGAGGCAGCTCGCCGGCGCCGACCCCGGTGACGGTCATCACCATCTCGAGGCTCTGGAGATAGCCCTCCATGTCGGTGGCCTGCTCCATCAGGGCGGCCCGCTCGGCGTTCAGGGCGTAGCTCTTGGCGCGGGCCGCATCGTCGGCGGTGAAGGAGGCGGCCTCGAAATAGCCGGCGGCGGCGACCGCGGGAACGTAGTTGGCGGCGTCCTCGGGCAGCTCGGGGACAGCCACTTCCGGCAGTTCGCGCCGCACGATGGCCCGTTCAGCCGGGTTGTCATCGACGAACACCAGGCTATCGACGCCGATGTTCAGGCTCTTGGCGATGTGGCGGAGGTTGTCGGCCTTGTTCTGCCAGTTGGCGACGAAGCAGGCGATGTCGCTGCGCTTGAGCGCCATCTCCGGGTGGTTGGCGAAGGCGTGCTCGGCCACCTCCAGGTCGTTCTTGCTGCAGACGGCCAGGATCACACCGCGCCGGCCGAGCTGGGCGGCATATTTCTGAACGGCCAGGAAGGCTTCGCCGGTGGCGCTCCCCTCCCCCAGCTTGACCCCTTCGATCCCGTCGTCGCCGATCACCCCGCCCCAGACGGTGTTGTCGAGGTCGAGCACCAGGCATTTGCGGGAAAGCCCCGCCGCGGCGGCGCAGATACGGGCGACGAGGTCGCCGTAGAAGGGCGACAGCATGGGGGAGATGAGTTGCTTGCCCTGGTGCCAGCGCACCGGATCGGCAAGGCCCTCCGCGTGGTCGAGCCCCCTCGCCTGCCATGCCAGATCCAGCAGCAGGACCCCGTCCTCCAGCGCCGCGGCGCGTAGGGCGGTGTTGAGCCGCTCGATCACCGCGAAGGGCGCGGCGGGGACCAGGGCCTCGAAAGAACCGAACAGGGGCGGATCGAGCGGCACGAGGGTCTGCTGGATCACCTGGGCGGAGAACCGCTCCCGCGCCCGGCGCCACAGGTTGCGCAACTCCCGCACCCGGGCGTCGACGGCGGCGTCGACATCGGCCTGCGACGAGGCGAGCGGCAGGTCGATCGGGGTGTCGCGGGCGTCGAGGGCCAGCAGCACCGCCTGGGGCGCGAAAGCCGCCAGATCCGGATCGTCGGCCAGCAACGACTGGCGGTACTGGCCATAGGGGGCCACGTGCACCGACAGGGCCAGCCGGCGCTGCAGGGCCGAAACCCGGATCGCCGGGGTCAGGTGGTCGACCGTGTGCGAGGCGAGGATGGCGAGACGATAGGGCGTCAGCCCCGGCGCCGGCAGGCTGGCCCGCGCATCCGCGTCACCGAGCCCATCGGCGGCCAGCTTGTCGATGCGCCCCGTGGCGGTGAAGTCCCGGCGATAGCCGGCGAGTTCCACCGCGGCGACGAGCCTTTCCCCCGCAGTGGGCAAGCGGCGCGCGGCCGATAGCGCCGCCGACAGATCGGCGTGGGTCGGAAGCCAGGCAAGCTGTTCCATGGTCGTGATCAGAACTGGAAGTAGAGGAATTCGGTCGGGGCGTGCGACAGCGCCCGCGCCAGGGCGAAGAAGCCCACGAGGCCCACCAGCACCGCAAAGGTCGCCTTCGGCCGCCAACTGAACGCCGGCCACAGGGTCTCGATCCAGTAGGTCCGCGGACGCCAGTTCAGGGCGGTGCGGAAGTGGCCGAGCCACTGCTGGGTGTTGGGCAGCGCCCAGACGAAGACCAGCAGGCCCGCCAGGGGCAGCAGGTCCGAAGGCCGGAAGAAGTAGGGCTGGGCGACCTTCAGATGCAGGGCCGCGATCAGGCCGGAGACCACGGGTAGCCCGGCCAGCGAAGGCGGCACTACAACCTCCCGCAGCCCGGCCATGGTCGCCAGCATGTGCAGGGCGGCCGGCAGGTTGGCCGCGCGGAAGATCACCATGCCGACGATCACGCACAGGAAGGTCAGGCCGATGGCGGGGACCTTGTGAATCAGCTTGTCGCTGTCCAGCGCCCACCCCCAGCGCGCCTTCAGGGCCCGCCAGCCGGCGACGGTGATCAGATAGACCCCGTGCAGCAGGCCGAACACGATGAAGGTCCAGCCCGCCCCGTGCCAGATGCCCGACAGGAACATGGTGGCCATGGTGGGCACGGCGACCATGCTGACATAGGCGCCCAGGCTCATGGTCCCCTTCTTGGGCAGGGGCTTGCCCGCAGCCACGCGGGCGCGGGTGATCTTCAGCACGATGGGATTGTAGATGTAGGCGGTCAGGAAGCGCGTCAGCGTCATGTGCCAGCGCGACCAGAAGTCGGCGATGTTGTGCGCCTTCAGCGGGCTGTCGAAGTTGGGCGGCAGGCTGATGCCGAACAGCAGGCCGAGCCCGATGGCCATATCGGTGTAGCCGGAGAAATCGAAATAGAGCTGGAAGGTGTAGGCCATGGCCCCCTTCCAGGCGTCGAGCATGGACAGGTCCCCGCCCCCGGCGAAGCCGGCGAAGATGGGCGCGGCGGTGGCGCCGAGGGGATCGGCGAGCACCACCTTCTTGAACAGGCCGAGCAGGAACAGGGTCGCCCCCACCGACAGGTTGTCCAGGCGCGGGCGGAAATTGTCCGGGTTGCTGAACTGGCCCAGCATCTCCTTGTGGTGGGTGATCGGCCCCGCGATCAGGTGCGGGAAGAAGGTGATGAACAGGCAGTAGTTGAGGAAGTCGTGCTCGGTCACCGACCCGTCGTTGGCGTCGCTCAGATAGGCGATCTGCTGGAAGGTGAAGAAGGAGATGGCCAACGGCAGCACGATATGCGGCGCCGTCAGGCCGAAGCCCCCCACCTGATCGAGGGTGGTGATGAAGAAGTTGGTGTATTTGAAGTAGCCGAGCAGCAGCACGTTGGCGCCGATCCCGGCCAGCAGCAGCGGCTGCGACGGCTTCTTCCTAAGCTGGCCGCCCAGGGTGAAGTTGAACACGATACTGCCCAGCAAAAGCGGGATGTAGAGCGGGTTCCACCAGCCGTAGAAGACGAAGGAGGCAAGCGTCAGCCACAGGCCGGCGAGCCTCTGACGCCCCGTACCTGCGAGGAGGAAGAACCCCGCCAGGACCACCGGCAGGAAGACGCCGATGAAAGTGAACGAATTAAATAGCATCGGTCTATCGTCCCCACGATAACCTCAGGCAGCAGGATGAGCCGAAGTACGCCGGCTCAGCCCGCTCTTACGACGCTTGAATGAAGCAAAGTCTACGATCCGGCCAAAAAAGAGACATATTGCCTCCGTGGTTTGGTTTCGAATCGCTCGTTTGCAAGCCGTGAGCCAGCTCTAGACGAGCCGGCTTTGCACCTTGGCCGCGGCCACGAAGCTGGCGAACAGGGGATGGGGGGCGAACGGGCGGCTCTTCAGTTCGGGGTGGAACTGCACGCCGATGAACCAGGGATGGTCTTCCCGCTCGACGATCTCCGGCAGCACCCCGTCGGGGGACAGGCCGGTGAACTTCAGGCCGGCGCCTTCGATGGCCGGACGGTAGTCGATGTTCACCTCGTAGCGGTGTCGGTGGCGTTCGGCGATGGCGGTCTCGCCATAGATCTCGCAGACCTTGGACCCGGGCGTCAGCACCGCGTCATAGGCGCCGAGGCGCATGCTGCCGCCGAGGTCGTCGCCCTGGCGGCGGGTCTCGGTGCGATTGCCGCGCACCCACTCGGTCATAAGACCGACCACGGGCTCACTGGTGGGGCCGAATTCCGTGGAGGAGGCGCCCTTGATGCCAGCCACGTTCCGGGCGGCCTCGATCACCGCCATCTGCATGCCGAAGCAGATGCCGAAATAGGGGATGGAGCGTTCGCGGGCGAACTGGGCCGCGCGGATCTTGCCTTCGGCGCCGCGCTCGCCGAAGCCGCCGGGCACCAGCACGCCATGGGCCGTCTCCAGCCGGGCGGTCACCGCGGAGGGTTCGTCCTCGAACACCTCCGATTCCACCCAGTCGATGTGGACGCGCACGTTGTTGGCCACCCCGCCGTGGATCAGCGCCTCGATCAGGGATTTGTAGGCGTCCTTCAGCACGGTGTACTTGCCCACCACGGCGATGGTCACGTCCCCGTCCGGTTGGGTCAGGGTGTCGACGATACCCTTCCAGCGGGACAGGTCCGGCGCCGGAGCGGTCTCGGCCATGCCGAAACAGTCCAGCACTTCCCGGTCCAGCCCTTCGGCGTGGTAGTCCAGCGGGACGGCGTAGATGGAGCGGCTGTCCATCGCCTGGATCACCGCGGTCTCGCGCACGTTGCAGAACAGGGCGATCTTGCGCTTCTCGTCGGGCGGGATCGGCTGTTCGCAGCGGCACAGCAGGATGTCGGGCTGGATGCCGATGGCCCGCAGCTCGCGCACCGAGTGCTGGGTCGGCTTGGTCTTCATTTCGCCGGCCGTCTTCACGAACGGCAGCAGGGTCAGGTGCACGAACACGGCGTGGCCGCGGGGCAGCTCCTGGCCGAGCTGGCGGATGGCCTCGAAGAAGGGCAGGCCTTCGATGTCGCCCACCGTGCCGCCAATCTCCACCAGCACGAAGTCGACCTCATGGCCGTCGTCGGTGCGCGCTTCGGACAGGACGAACTTCTTGATCTCGTCGGTGACGTGCGGGATCACCTGGACGGTGGCGCCGAGGTAGTCCCCGCGCCGCTCCTTCTCCAGGATGGTCTTGTAGATCTGCCCCGTAGTGACGTTGTCGGCGCGGTTGGCCGAGACGCCGGTGAAGCGCTCGTAGTGGCCGAGATCGAGGTCGGTCTCAGCCCCGTCGTCGGTGACGAACACCTCGCCGTGCTGATAGGGGCTCATCGTCCCCGGATCCACATTGAGATACGGGTCGAGTTTGCGCAGCCGCACGCGATAGCCGCGTGCCTGCAGAAGCGCGCCGAGCGCCGCGGAAGCCAGACCCTTGCCGAGTGAGGAGACCACGCCGCCGGTGATGAAAATGTACCGGGCCATGGGGGTTCAGTTTACCCCCGATTCGGGGCCGGAGCGCCCAGCCTGTTTGGCTTCTTTATGACGCAGTGGACGAGCGGCCTCACCGGGCCGGCGCCGGCGTGACGGGCGCTTGCGGCGCGGTCTGAACGCCGAGCACCTGGCTCGCGGGGGAGCGGGCGCCGGAGTCGAGGGTGGCGCCCGGCGATGCCGGGGCGGGGGCCGCGGGGCCGGTCTGCACCTGCGGGCGCGGCGCTTCCAGGCCGGTGGCCGGGGGCGGCGCATCCGTCGGGGCCGTCTGATTCTGCGCCGGCTGACGCAGAGCCTCGGGGCTGAGGGCGTTGATGTTGACCCGGTCGACGACGGACCCGCCGCCGCGCAGGTGTCCGGACACAACCGTCAGCACCATGCTCAGGATGAAGAAGATCGCCGCCAGGATGGCCGTGGTGCGGGTCAGCAGGTCCCCTGCCCCCCGCGCGGTCATGAAGCCGGACGGGCCGCCGCCCATGCCGAGCGCGCCGCCCTCCGACCGCTGAAGCAGGATGACCGCCACCAGCGCGGTGGAGACCAGGATCTGGAGTGCGAGCAAAATGCCGAGCAGCATGACGGGCTAAATGGTCCGGAACGCGAATGTGAAGCCGCGGCATCTATCACCCCGACGCGGCGGACGCCATAGCGGAGGGAACAAGCCGTCCAGCTCTCCTTCATCGCGAGAGTGAGAAAGGCCGCCTCCCCGTATTGCTCGGGCTGGACCTGGGCATCTGGCCGCGTCGAGGCCGCAAGGTCAGCCACACCCTTCAAGCCGCTCTTCCCGGCGAATGCCGGGATCCAGGTCATGGAACGCTGTCACGCGAAGAAAAGGCGCAATGACCTTCCCGAGAGGCGGGGCGCCCTACGATCTGGGCCCCGGCATTCGCCGGGGTGAGCGGGTATCTACCTACCCGCCTACAGCAGCTGAATGTACTCGGTCATCAGGCCGCGGGTGTATTTCGGGTCGAGGAAGTTGCAGAGGAAGTTCCCCGCGCCCTTCACATGCTCCTCGGCGATCAGCTTGATGTCTCGGGACAGCAGGTCCGCCCGGACGGCGTCCAGGCTCTCCACCTGGAAGGCGTAGTGGTGGATGCCGCCCATGCCCTTGTTGTAGCTGGCCAGCGGCCCGCCAGTGGGCACCACCAGTTCCACCGCGCCGGTCCCCTGGCTCTTCATGAAGATGCACAGGGCCTGGAACTCCGGCACATAGCCCCGGTAGTCCTCTTCCAGGCCGAGCTGTTCGGCGTATTCGGCGGCGTCCTCTTCGGTGCGCATGATGAGGCCGACGTGGTGCAGCAAAGGGATCATGCGCGGGTCCTCAGGCTTGCAGCTTCTTGGCGAGGGCGTCGAAGGCCAGCAGTTCCCTCAACAGCGGTTCGAAATCCTTCAGCGCCACCATGTTCGGCCCGTCCGACGGGGCATGGTCCGGATCGGGGTGGGTCTCCAGGAACACCGCGGCGACGCCCACCGCCACCGCCGCCCGCGCCAGCACCGGCACGAACTCGCGTTGGCCGCCGGAGGAGGTTCCCTGCCCGCCCGGCTGCTGCACCGAATGAGTGGCGTCGAACACCACCGGGCAGCCGATCTCGGCCAGGATCGGCAGGGCGCGCATGTCCGAAACAAGGGTATTGTAGCCGAAGGAGGCCCCCCGCTCGCAGGCCATGACGTTGGGGTTGCCCGCGCCGGTCAGCTTGGCGATGACGTTCTTCATGTCCCAGGGGGCCAGGAACTGGCCCTTCTTCACGTTCACCGCCCGGCCGGTGGCCGCCGCGGCGATAAGAAGGTCGGTCTGGCGGCACAGGAAGGCGGGGATCTGCAGCACGTCCACCGCCTGCGCGGCCATGGCGCACTGGTCGATCTCGTGCACGTCGGTGAGCACCGGCAGGCCGGTCGCCTCGCGGATTTCGGCGAAGATCGGCAGGGCACCTTCGAGGCCGATCCCCCGCGCCGCCGAGGCCGAGGTGCGGTTCGCCTTGTCGAAGGAGGTCTTGTAGATCAGCCCGATATCCAGCCGCTCGGCGATCTCTTTCAGGGCGTGGGCGGTCTCGAGCGCATGGGCGCGGCTTTCCAGCTGGCACGGCCCGGCGATGATCGACAGGCGCTCGCGGTTGGAGATGCGCACCGGCCGGCCGCCGGGCGTTTTGACCTCGACGAGGGCGTTGGGTTTTACAGGCGCGGCGGCGTTCAAGGCGGTGAATCCTGTAATGGGTGGCGGGTTGGCTCATAACCTAAGGTCGGAAGCGGCGCGATGAAGAACTCCCCGGCGGACGCCGCCCCCATCATCGTCTGGTTCCGGCGGGACCTGCGCCTCGCCGACAATCCCGCCCTGTTCGCCGCCGTGCGGACCGGCCGGCCGGTGATCCCGCTCTATATCCTTGACGAGACGCCGGGCGTCCGCCCTCCCGGCGCCGCGGGGCTGTGGTGGCTGGACAAGTCCCTGGCCCGGCTTGGCGAGGCGCTGGCGGACAAGGGCGGCCAGTTGATCCTGCGCCGCGGCGAAGCGGCGGAGATTGTCGGAAAGCTCGCGGCGGACTGCGCGGCGGCGGGGGTCTATTGGAACCGCCTCTACGCCCCCGACGCCGATGCACGCGATGACGCCCTCGCCGCCGATCTGCAGCGAAATGGCGTGGAGGTGCAGCGCTTCAACGCCAGCCTACTGGCCGAGCCGGGCGCAGTGCGCACAAAGGCCGGCGGGCCGTTCAGCGTCTTCACCCCCTATTGGCGCACCGCCCGCACTCAGGTCGAGATCGGCGAGATCCATCGCGCCCCCGCGCGCCTGACGCCGCCGGCCCGTCATCCGCAGTCCGACGATCTGGCCGCCTGGAAGCTTCACCCCCGCAAGCCGGACTGGTCCAAAGGCTTCGACATCTGGACGCCCGGCGAAGAGGGGGCGAAGGCGCAGCTTGGCCTCTTCCTCGACGACGCCCTCGCCCACTACCCCATCGGGCGCGACCTGCCGGCCATCGAGGGCAGCTCGCGCCTGTCCCCCTACCTCCACTGGGGCGAGATCGGGCCGCAGCAGGTGTGGCGCAGCCTGGACGGGGCCCTGGAGCGGGACGAAGCCACCGACGCGACGGTGGAGAAGTTCCGCGCCGAACTCGGCTGGCGGGAGTTCAACCACCACATCCTCGCCACCCACCCGGACCTCGCGACCAAGAGCTTCAAGCCCGCCTACGATCACTTCCCCTGGCGCAAGGACGCCGCCGGGCTGGCGGCATGGCGGGCGGGGCGCACGGGCTATCCCCTGGTGGACGCAGGCATGCGCCAGCTCTGGGCCACGGGCTGGATGCACAACCGGGTGCGGATGGTGGTGGGCTCCTTCCTGATCAAGCATCTGCTGATCGACTGGCGCGAGGGCGAGCGCTGGTTCTGGGACACCCTGGTGGACGCCGACGAGGCCAACAATCCGGCCAACTGGCAGTGGGTGGCCGGGTCAGGTGCGGACGCCCAGCCCTTCTTCCGCATCTTCAACCCCACGTCCCAGGCCGAGCGATACGACGCCAAACAGGCCTACATCCGCCGTTGGGTTCCGGAACTGGCGCGGGGCGGCGTCGGCTATCCCAAGCCCATCGTCGACCATGCGGAGGCTCGCGCCCGCGCGCTCGCTGCGCTGAAGGCCTTGCCGCAGCAGGAGGGAGCGGCTTAGGAACGCAGCATGATCGTTGCTCCGACCGTTATCGAGGCCATCGGCCATACCCCGCTGATCCGCCTGCGCGCCGCCAGCGAAGCGACGGGCTGCGAGATCCTGGCCAAGGCCGAGTTCATGAACCCGGGCCAGTCGGTCAAGGACCGGGCCGCGCTCTACATCATCCGCGACGCGGAGAAGAAGGGCCTGCTGAAGCCCGGCGGCCTGATCGTGGAGGGCACCGCCGGCAACACCGGCATCGGCCTCGCCATGGTCGCCGCCGCCCTCGGTTACCGGGCCACCATCGTCATCCCCCGCACCCAGAGCCAGGAGAAGAAGGACGCCATCCGTCTCCTCGGCGCCGAACTGGTGGAGGTGGACGCCGTCCCCTACGCCAATCCCGCCAACTACGTCCGCTATTCGGGGACGCTGGCGGCGGAGAAGGCCAGGACCGAGCCCAACGGCGCCGTCTGGGCCAACCAGTTCGACAATGTCGCCAATCGCGAGGCCCACTATCACACCACCGGCCCGGAGATCTGGGAGCAGACCGGCGGCAAGGTGGACGGCTTCATCTGCGCGGTCGGCTCCGGCGGCACCCTCGCGGGGGTCGCCATGGCGCTGAAGGAGAAGAACCCGAACGTCCAGATCGGCCTCGCCGACCCCTTTGGGGCCGCCTTGTTCAACTATTACACGGCGGGCGAGCTGAAGTCGGAAGGGACCTCGATTACCGAGGGCATCGGCCAGGGGCGCATCACCGCCAACCTCGAAGGCATCGGCGTCGATCACGCCTACCAGATCCCCGACGCTGAGGCCCTGCAGATCGTGTTCGACCTCGTCCAGCACGAGGGGCTGTGCATGGGGGGCTCGACGGGGGTGAACATCGCCGGCGCCATCCGCCTCGCCCGTGAACTGGGGCCCGGCAAGACCATTGTCACAATCCTTTGCGACCACGGCTCGCGCTATCAGAGCAAGCTCTACAATCCCGCCTTCCTGACCGAGCGCGGCCTGCCGACGCCGCCCTGGCTGACCTAGAGGCTTTCCCCATGATCGATCCGCTGATCTCTACCGGCGAACTGGCCGCCCGCTTCGGCGAGCCCGGTCTGCGGATCCTCGATGCGAGCTGGTATCTGCGGGGGATCGACCGCGACCCCAGGGCCGAGTTCGCCGAGCGGCATATCCCGGGCGCGGTCTTCTTCGACATCGACGCGGTGTCCGACAAGACCAACCCCCTGCCCCACATGCTGGCGAGCCCCGAGGCGTTCGCGGCGGCGGTGGGTGCGCTGGGGGTGGGCGATGGCGACATGGTGGTGGTCTATGCCGCCGACGGCCTCGTGCCGGCCGCGCGGGTCTGGTGGAACTTCCGGGTGATGGGGCTGGACCGGGTGCGGGTGCTGGACGGCGGCCTGCCCAAGTGGATCGCTGAGGATCGGCCGCTGCAGTCAGGAGCCGCTACGCCCACGCCAGCGACCTTCACCCCGCATTTCCGCCCAGAGCTGGTGCGCGACTTCGACGCCGTGCGCGGCGCCCTCGACGCCGGCGGGGCCCAGGTGATCGACGTCCGCGCCGCCGGGCGGTTCCGTGGCGACGCGCCGGAGCCACGACCCGGCTTGCGCGCCGGCCACATGCCGGGGGCGGTCAACCTGCCCCACTCCACCCTGCTGTCCCCTGAAGGTCTGATGCTCGACGAGGCCCGCCTCGCCCAGCTTTTCGCCGATGCGGACATCGTGCCTGACCGTCCCATCATCGCGTCGTGCGGCTCCGGCATTAGCGCCTGCGTCGCCGCCCTGGCGCTGGCCCGCCTCGGCCGGTGGGACGCGGCCGTCTATGACGGCTCCTGGGTCGATTGGGGCTCTCGGCTCGACGCGCCGCTGGCGACGGACGCCTGAAGATGGGAAAGCCGCCGCGTGACGGCCAGGGCGAGGCCACCCGTCTGATCCGCGCAGGCGGGGCAAAGCGGCCCCTCAAGGCGGTCACCGTTTCACCTCCCGTGCAGCGGGGCTCCACCGTGCTGCTGCCCGAGGCGGCCGCCCTCTACGACCCACGCTATGTCACCTACGGCCGCAACGGTCTGGTGGGCCATGAGGCGCTGGTGGAGGGGCTGTGCGAACTGGAGGGGGCGACCCACGTTCAGCTTTACGGCTCGGGGCTGGCGGCCCTTACCGGAGCCATCCTCAGCCTCGTGGGCGCGGGCGACGAGGTGCTGTGTGTCGACTGCATCTATTCGCCCACCCGCCGCTTCCTCGACAATTTCGCCGCCCGTTACGGGGTGACCAGCCGATACTTCGGCGCCCGCGCCACCGCCGAGGAGGTGATGGCCATGGCCGGTCCCACCACCCGGCTGATCCTGCTGGAGACCCCTGGCTCCCTCACCTTCGAGATGCAGGACGTGGCCGCCGTCGCTGCCGCGGCCAGGGCGCGCGGGATCATGACCCTGCTCGACAACACCTATGGGGCGGGCGTCCTGTTCCGTCCCATCGCGCAGGGGGTCGACGTCAGCGTGCAGGCCCTGACCAAATATGTCTGCGGCCATTCGGACGTCTTCATGGGCTCGGCCGCCACCGCCTCGCCGGAGGTGGCCAGGAAGCTCGCCATCGGCACCCGCGACAACGGCTGGACCGTCTCGCCGGACGACGCCTATCAGGCCCTGCGGGGCCTGCGCACTCTGGCCTCCCGCGTTGCGCGGGCGGGCGCCTCAGGGATCGAGGTCGCCACCTGGCTAGCCGCCCAGCCCGAAGTGGTGCGGGTGATCCACCCTGCCCTGCCCGATTGTCCCGACCACGACCTTTGGAAACGCGACTTCAAGGGGGCCAACGGCCTGTTCAGCTTGGTCCTGCAGCCCGCGTCCGAGACCGCGGTCAACGCCCTCCTTGACGCGCTGGAGCTGTTCGGCCTCGGCTTCTCCTGGGGCGGCTTCGAAAGCCTCGCCATCCCCTGCGACATCCAGCTCAAGTCAGCCCGCACCGCGGAGCCATGGACGGCGGAGGGCCCGGTTGTGCGCCTGCATATCGGGCTTGAAGACCCCGCCGACCTGATCGCCGACCTGCGAGGGGGCCTCGACGCCTTCGCTGCGACGCGGGGACGTTGACAGTCCCCAGGTTGAGGCGGACCTTACGGTCAAGGTGAGCCGCATCGCCCATAGCCCATCGGGCCCTGCGCCGCTCGCCCCCGTCCAGGGGAGGTCGCGATATGTGCGCGTGGCTTCGAATAGCGGCGACGGTGATGATCTGTGCAGCGCCGAACTTGGCGTCGGCGCATCATTCCTACGCTATGTTCGACCGGTCCAGGACATCCACTGCCGGCGGCGTGGTGGCCAAGGTCGAATGGTCGAACCCGCACGTCTTCGTCTGGGTCTATGTGCCGAAGACCGGAGGTGGATACAGCCTCTACGCCTTTGAAAGCGACGCGGTCACCCGACTGACCCACCTCGGATGGAGCGCCACGAGCCTGTCGGCCGGCGACAAGGTCACAATCGACTACAATCCCCTGCGCGACGGTCGGCCGGGGGGCAAGCTCATCAGCGCCAAGCTGCCCGGCGGCCAGACCCTCGTCACCACCAACGATGGCGCCGCACCGCCCGGTGCGCGACCATGAGGCGGGGGCGGCTGACCGCGGCGGTCATGTTCTGTCTCATGCTCGGCGCGGCAGGGGCGACGGCGGCGTCCGAGCCGAGGGCCGATCCGTCGGCTCAGGCCCGGGCGGGTTTCGCCGGCTGGTGGCAGGCGGAGCCGCCCTTTGTGGTGATAACCATGCCCTTTTCGCCCCCGCCGCTGAAGCCGGCCGCCGCGGCCGCCTATCAGGCCGCCACGCAGGCGATCGCCGCGGGGGGCGCGCCGGACTATTGCCACCCGCTGCGCTTCACCGGCTACAGCTACGGCATCGGCGGGGACATGGAGTTTCTGTTCACCCCCGGTCGAGCGACCCTGATCTCCAACGACGTCGGACTGGTCCGGCGCATCTACATCGGCATGGCCGCGCCTTCGAAACCTGTGCCGACCAACAGCGGCACCTCTATCGGCCGTTGGGAGGGCGATGTGCTGGTGGTGCGGACCATCGGGCTCGACCCGGCCACCCCTTATCCCTCGCCCATGCCCGGCGCCCCGGCGCTGGGGGAAAACGCCCAGGTGGTCGAGCGGATCTACCTCGCTGACAAGGACACCCTGGTCTTCGAGATCGAGATGACCGCCCCCGACGTCCTGACTGCGCCGGATCGGCGCCGACAGGCCTATCGCCGCGTGAACAAGCAGATCGACTACGCCATGTCGTTCTGCTCGGCGCAGGATCGCAGCGTCGATGCGGCCGGCCGCCAGCAGTTCGACATGACCCCGCCAAAGGACCTGCCCCCGCCGCCTCCGGGCTGATCGGCGCGCTACTTCGTCCCGACCGCCGGCAACCGCATCGCCACCACTTCCCGGTTCGGCCGGCTGATGCCGAAGATCACGCCGGGCCGGCTGTGGTCGAAGGCCACCGCCTGCCCCTCGATCGCCGCCTCGATGGTGGCGACGTGGTCGAGCTTGGAGCCGCCCTTGGGCAGTTCCAGCACATAGAGTTCGGGATGGTCGTGACCGGTGACGTAGAGCCGCCCGTCCGGTCCCCAGCCGCCGCCGGAGGAGCTCATCGGCTTGAACCGTTCGGTCACCGAGGCGGGGAAGCTCCAGCCCTCCATCCGCCGCCACTGGTCGTCGAATTTGACCAACTGGGTGTATTCGTGGCCGCGGTTCGGCTCGCCGCCCTTACCGTCGTAGTTGGCGAAGGTCGCCCACCAGGCCCCGTCCTTGCGGTCGATCCAGGTGAGCGAGCCTACCTGCTGGCCCAGGGACACGGTGCGCAGGTGCTGCATCCGCACGGTGTCGAAGATCTCCACCGAACTGGTCATCGGCGTCTCGGGGAAGTTAGAGGCGGCGCAGACCAGCTCCGTCCCCACCACCTCGCAGGCGTTGATGTGCGGATAGCGGGCCTTGTCGCCGCTCCACTCGCCCACCTTCTGCCCGGTCGCCTTATCGTATTTGGCGATGCGGGAGTTGGCCACGGGGTAGAAGTGCCGGGCGTCAACCGCCACCCCTTGCGTCGCCTCCGGGGCCTTGTAGCGCCGCAGCACTTCGGATTTCAGCACGGGCGCCGGCTGGGCCGCCGCAGGAAGGCTCGCGCCCCCCGCGACCAGCGTCAGCGCCAAGGTCATTGCCAGACGCATATCGTCTCCCCCTAGAACGACGCCGCCACGCCCAGCCAGTAGGTGCGCCCGTAGTTGGCCCACTCTTGCAGATAGCGCTGGCCGGGTCCCGTCACCTCCTGGCGGCCGGTGTTGGAGATGTTCTGCGCTTCGGCGAACACCGTGAAGTGGCTGTTGAACCGCCAGGAGATGCTGGCGTCGAACAGGTGGCGGCCCTTCCAGTACTGGTCGGCGTTGGGAATGGTGTCGTTGATCGTCTCCAGGAAGCCGCCGATGTAGTTGTGCGACACCCGGGCCTCGAACGGACCGCTCTGGTAGTAGATCGACTCGTTGGTGGTGATGTCCGGCTGCTGGAACAGGCCGGTCACCCGGCGCCCCGCCGTGGTGCGGAAGGCAAACTCGGTGTCGAGCAGGGTCAGGTTGCCGTTGAAGCCGAAGCCGTCGAAGGGCGCCGGCAGGAAGGTGAAGGCCTGCTGGATGGCGAACTCCAGCCCTTTGATCTTGGCCGTCTCGGCGTTGCGGGGGGTGCTCACCACCACCGCCTCGACGCCCCGGCCGATGTCCAGGTTCTCGATCCCGGTCAGGGTGAAGATCTCGTTCTTGATGCTCTTGGAGAACAGGGCCACCGAAATCAGGCCGTCGCGGGGATAGAATTCCGCCGAGATGTCGAAGCCTTCGCTTTCGCGGGGCTTCAGGGCCGGATTGCCGCGGGACAGGCGCGCCTGGGCCCCGTCGAAGGTCAGGTTCTCGCTCGCCGCCAGGGAGCTGTAGTCCGGGCGGCCGATGGTGTTGGTCCAGGCCGCGCGGACGATGAAGTCGTGGCGGGGCTTCCACTGCAGGTGCACGCTGGGCAGCCAGTTGTCGTAGGAGCCGCTGTTACTCACCGGGGTCAGGACGCCGCTGGCCTGGCGGACCGCATTGGAGGCGACCTTGGTGTGCTCATAGCGGACGCCGCCCAGCACAATGAAGTCGCCAAGACGGTAGCTGGCCTGCAGATAGCCGGCGTAGATGTCCTCATCGACCTTGTAGTCGCCCGTCGGCGCGGTGGTGGTGGTGGTGAACCGGCTGCGGTTGGCGTTGAAGAAGTTCATCGCCTGATCGACGTCGATGCGGGGGCTTAAGAGGTAGCGCCCGGCGATCAGCTCGCTCGGCCCTTCTTTGTCCACCTCGGCCAGGGTGTAGATGAAGCCAGAGCCCGCCGTGTAGTTGGTCTGGCGGGAGATGAACTTTCGCGAGGTCGAGCGCAGCAGCCCGCCGGCCTTGGCCTTCAGGTTGCGATCCCCGCCCTCGTCGTCGAAGGCGATGTTGAACCGCCCCTGGAAGGTGTCTTCGTCGGTCTTGGTCAGGGCGTCGCGGTGCTGCTGCAGCCGATAGTTGGCGGGGTTGCGCAGGGCCGCGTCGTTCACCGGCCGGAAGATCGGGAACAGCGGGTTGGTGGTGTCGTAGCTGAAGGCGTAGTTGGCGCCGTCCGTATCGACTGTGCGGAACTCCACCGAATGGTTCGGCACCTCCAGGCCAGCCTGCGAGTAGACGAGATCGCCGTCGACCTTCCACTGCGTCAGGGGCGTCCACTGGAAGGCGGTGCGGGCGAGGCCGATCTCCCGCTTGGTGATCGGTTGGTTGAGCTGGATCACGCTGCGGCCGCGGGCGAAGCTGCCCGAGGTCGGGGTCTGGTTGGCGACGTTGCCCAGGGGCTCCTGGCGGTACTCGATCCGCTCTTCGTCGTCCTGCATGTGGGCGAACAGGGCGGAGGCTTCCCAGCGGAAGGCGTCGCTCGGCCGGTACTCCACCTTGCCGTTCACGCCGCTGCGGCGCTTGGTGTTGTTGTACCAGAACAGGCGCAGATAGGTCGGCACCTGGATGCCGTTGCCGTTGGCCGCCCCCGAGTTCACCGGCGCGCCGGCGGCGGTGTATTCGCGGACCGACGGGTCCTGCGATTCCACCTGCGGGATGTCGTAGTCGAGCTGTTCGTCCGAGGCGCCGATCACCACGCCCCATTCGTCGTTGGCGCCGAAGGTGCGCCCGGCGGCGAAGGCCAGCCGGTAGGACTTCTTGTCGTTGCGCACGCCGCCGCTGCGCTCGTATTGGCCGAGGGAGCCGAGGCCGTTGAAGAACGGCCCCTTGTGGTCGAAGGCGCTGCGGGTGGTGACGTTGATCACCCCGCCGATGGCGTTGCCGTCGTTCTCCGGCGTCACGGTCTTGATGACTTCCAGGCGGCCGGCCATCACCGACGGCACGATGTCCATGGGCACGGTGCGGCCGGTCTCGTCCACCGAGGCGACGACGGCGCCGTCCACCGTGGTGCGGTTGTAGGTGGAGCGCAGGCCCCGCAGGACGGGGAAGCGCGGCTCGCCTTGGTCTTCCATCACCGACACGCCGGGGATGCGCCGCAGGGCCGAGGCTGTGTTGTGGTCGGGCAGCTTGCCGATGTCGTCCGCCGACACCACGTCGGCCACCACGAACTCGGCCCGCTTCACGGCGATGGCGGCGCGCTGGGCCTCGCGCTGGCCGGTGACGACGATCTCCTCGACCTGATCGTTGGCGTCCTGTGCTGCGGCCGGATCGCCGAGGGCCAGGGCAAGCGCGATACCCGATGCCGACAGCAGTCCGTCACGACGCACGGACGAACGGATCGATTGATGAAAACACACGGAGCAGCCCCCTTACATAGCCAGTTGGGGGCGGGTAGCGGGGGAGAATGACGCCCACGCGACATGGGTGCGACGATCCTGCGACGACCCTCGCGGTTGCGAACACGCTTCGAGCAGCCGCGCCGAGGGGTGTTACGCCTTGAGGGCGGCGACCGTTCCGAGTGCGTACGGAGGTGAGGTCGGGGGCGAGCGTTCGGTGGGGGCGTTCGCCAGCACCGTCTTCGCCTCGTCCGGCCCGAAGCCCATCAGCTGGCCGGTCACCGCCATGCGGAACCAACTGTTCCAGGCGTCGAGTTGCTCGTCCTTCGAGTGCGCGCCGCTCTCGTCGAGAATCACGGCGCCGAGGGCGTGAAAGCGATCCAGATTGTTCTGATAATCGGGATTGGCCGCCGTGCCCCGCGCCAACGGATTGCGGCCGGGGACGCCGATTTTTTTCCGGCGGCAGAGGATTGCCGGCCATGTCGACGAGACGAAGCTGATCCGCGTCGGTGATCGGCGTCTGGTCCTGCCTCGATGACGCGACGCCACCGGCCGCGGAGATGGGGGAAGCTGCGGCCACAGCGTCCATGCTTTTCACCTCCTGCGAAGCGCCGACCCTAAAAATCTCCACCTAGAGAAGGGTTAGCGGGCGCCTCCCATTCGGGTGAGCTATGCCGCGGAAGGCTATTCCAGCCAAGTGCTCAGCGCGGTGGTGAGCCCCGGCTCGGCCAGGTCTCCCATCCAAAGCTACTGGCCGGCCCTGGACTTTCGCGCTTCCTCGGTCGTGTAGACCCCAATGCCCTTGCTGTCGCCGCCGCTACGTCGCGCGACAATATACTTCAGTTCCGCGAGGGCTCCGCCATGGTCTGGCTCCAGCTTCAGCGAACTCCGGTAGGCGGCTTCCGCCTCGTCCAAACGGTCGAGTTCAATCAGGGAGAAACCCCGAGCCCGCAATAGGCGCGCCAGTCCGCTGTCGTCGTACTGGGGCGAATTGTCCGCGATTGCGGCGTCGAACAAGACGAGGGCTTCCGCATGGCGCTGAAGCAGGGTCAGCGCCATGCCCTTCTCGGTGACGAGCATCAGGTTGTCCGGCTGTAGGGCCAGCCCCTTGTCAAGGAAGGCCAAGGCTTCGATCGGCCGCTTGCGCCCCACTTCCGCCGCGCCGAGAACGAATGCGGCAAGCCCGTAGATGTTGAACTCCACGTTCACCTGGACAGGCTTCTTCTCCCCCGCGATCAGACCGGCAAGGAACAAGCCCTCCTGTCCGCTGTTGCCGCGGACGATCACCGTGTCGCCCCTTCGCTCGATGCGGGGGTAGACGCTGGGGGCGCGAGCGAGCGCCGTCCTGAGAGCCGGGACTAGGGCGTCGAATTCCGCCTCGCTCGCCGCGGCGAACGCCTTTTCGACCACATCGGCGTCCGCTGCCTCTTCAGCGGCCGTCGGCGCGGCGAAGGCGTCAAGGCCGGGGGGTAAGGCGCTGATAAGCAGCGCGCCTGACCAGATGGCGACACGGGCGAATCGGCGAAGGAAACGGATCACGTCGGTCGTTCCATGAAGCGCGAGGCCAAAGCCTAGCCTAGCCTCCGCCACCGACGAAACGAAGCGATAGCAGAAATGGCGCGCCCGGCAGGACTCGAACCTGCAACCACCAGCTTAGAAGGCAGGTGCTCTATCCGGTTGAGCTACGGGCGCCTTGGGGCCGTCTCCACCTTACGCGAAACCCGCGCTCAGTGGGTCCAGGACTCTTTGCGCTGATAGGCGAAGTTGTCCGCGTAGGCCTTGATGATCTTGCGCGGAACCTTGGGTTCGGTGACCTGGAACGGGATGCCGTGCGCCTGAGCGTAGGCGGCCGCCTCTTCCTGAGTGTCGAACTTCAGCTTCACCTGACCGTTCATGTCGGTGGAGGAGGTCCAGCCCATCAGGGGATCCTGGCGCCGGGCCGAGGCCGGCTCGAACTCCAGCACCCAGTCCTTGGTCTTGGCGAGCCCCGACTGCATGGCCGACTTGGCGGGGCGGTAGATGCGCGCGAGCATGGCGGACCCTGTATCCTGTTCAACATCGGCGGCGATGGTCGGGGCGAGAGGATTCGAACCTCCGACCCTCTGCTCCCAAAGCAGATGCGCTACCAGACTGCGCCACACCCCGCCTCGCCAGCGAGAGCCGGTCTCTTGCCATGGTCCGGGCCGCACCGCAACGCGGGCGTCCGCCGCGCCCTAACGCGGCGGCAGAGTGCGGAACACCACCTCGTCCTGGACGAGGTCGCCGGGCTTGATGCCGAGCTTGTCGGCGAGGCCGCCGTTGATCTCCACCACCGCCCGGGCCAGCACCGGGCCGCCCAGCGGCACCGACCGTTCGTCGAAGGGCTTGGCGCGCTTGACGATGGTGCGGATGCGCCCGTCCTGCCCCACGAAGATGATGTCGAGGGGGATGCGGGTGTTGCGCATCCAGAACTGCAGCGGCTGGGGCTGATAGAATTCGAAGATCATCCCCCGGTCGTTGGCCATCGATGGCCGGTACATCAGCCCCTGTTGCCGGGACGGATCGTCGGCGGCGATCTCCACGACGAAGTCGGTCGGCCCCCGCGTCTTGGAGATGATGCGCAGCCGCTCCGTCGGCAGGCCGGTGATCGCGCCGGCCGGCATGGGCTGCGACGCCGCGGGCGACACGCACCCGGATGCAATGAAGGCGAACGCGAGCGCCGCCAGAACCCCGATACGCAAGCCCACGACGCGCCCCATCAGTCAAACCAAGTCTAGACTATGCTGGAGCACTCGATCTCGGCGACGACAAGCCCTTTCGGCCCTTCGGCGAACCGGACCATCACGTCGGCCCCGGGCTGAAGGTCTTCCAGGCCGCAGCGGCGCAGGGTCTCGATGTGGACGAAGATGTCCCCCGGCGCCCGGTCGCGCACCACGAAGCCATAGCCCTTGGTGCGGTTGAACCATTTGACCTTGGCCTGCTCCAGCGGACCGTGGGCCTCCAAGGCGCGCGAGGACGGGCGGTCGTCACGGGCGAAGCCAGTCCCGTTGCGGAAGCTGTCACGACGGGGCGGAGCCTCGCGACGGAAGCCCCCGTCGTGGTGATCGAAATGCCGGGGGCGTTCGGGACGCTCTGACGGCGGCGGGGCCGCGCTTTCGTCGATCTCGACGATCTCGGCCACCTGCCAGCCCTTGGGCCTTCGTATGGCGTCGCAAACGATGATGGCGCCCTCCAGGGCGCTTTCACGGCCGCTCTGTCGGAGGCTCGTGACGTGCAGCAGGACGTCCTTCAGGCCGGTCTGGCCCGGGTCGTCCGGAACGATGAAGCCGTAGCCCTTGCCAGGGTCGAACCACTTCACGCGACCGCTGATCCGGACCGCTTCTGCGTCCGGCTCTAATGCATTGTAATCCAAACTTGACATATGCCCCTCGTCCCCGCCCCCTCCTGACGGACTTCGAGCATACCACTTTTCTGACACATGCGGAGGTAATTTTACACTCCGGCAATAAGCCTGGAGTGGTGGGTCGCGTGGCAGTCCCTAGGGGAGTCGAACCCCTCTCCCCAGATTGAAAATCTGGTGTCCTAACCGATAGACGAAGGGACCGTACGCGGCGGAGGCGGCGATATACCCCGGGTTCGCGGAGATGCGCAACCCCCTCCCCCAAGGGAATTGCAATCTTCTCGCTTTTCCTTGGATTCACTGAGTTTTTTCAGTTCACGCGACGCGGATCGGCCGCGTCCTCTATCTCCAGCTCAACCGCTTCGCGCCCTTTCCAGTCGTCCGGCTTCAGACGGCCGACCACGTGAATCGCCCCCTCGCGCGCGAGCAGCCGGCGCCCCAGATCGGTGTCTTCCGCCCGCCACGCCATGGCCCGCAAGCGCATTCCTGACGCATCCGTCAAAATACAGCGGACGTGCCCGCCCCGCATGGCCATGGGCTCGATGACGCTGACGCCGGCGATGGCGAACAGGGGTTCGGAGTTGCCCGGGCCGAAGGGGGCGAGGCGCTGGAATTCGGTCAGCAACTCGCGAGTGGCCCCCGGCAGGGAGATCAGGGCGTCGATCTCCAGCGCCTCTTCGGCGAGGGCGACCGCCGTCTCTTGGGCGAGTCGTTCCGAAAGGAAGGCCCGCAGTTCGGGAATGGCGTCGACGCGCACGGTCAGGCCGGCCGCCATGGCGTGCCCGCCCCCGGCGACCAGCAGCCCCGCCTCGTAGGCCGCCTGCACCGCCCGTCCGAGGTTCACCCCGGGGTGGGAGCGGCCAGAGCCCTTGCCGATGCCCGCGGCCCGGTCGAGGCCGATGACGATGGCCGGCCGGCGATAACGTTCCCGCAGGCGCCCGGCGACGATGCCGACCACCCCCGGGTGCCAGCCCTCGTCCGCCACCATCACCAGCGGCGCCTCGGGATCGAAGTTGGACTGCTGCTCGACGCGGCGGATGGCCTCGTCGAACGCCTCCTTCTCCACCTGCTTGCGGGTGGCGTTAAGGGCGTCCAGCTCGGCGGCCAGAGCCGTGGCTTCGTCCGCGTCGTCGGTGGAGAGCAGACGCGCGCCGAGGTCGGAGCGGCCGATGCGCCCGCCGGCGTTGATTCTGGGGCCGAGCACGAAGCCGGCGTGGAAGGTGGTGGCCGGCCCCTTGGACTGGGCCACGTCCAGTAGCGCCTTCAGCCCCGGATTGGCCCAGCCGGACATGACCTTCAGCCCCTGGGCCGTCAGGGCGCGGTTGAAGCCGACAAGCTGGGTGACGTCGCAGACGGCGCCGAGGGCCGCGAGGTCGAGCCATGTGCGCAGGTTCGGCTCGGGCCGCTCCGTGAACAGGCCCCGCCCCCGCGCCTCGCGGTTCAGCGCCGCCAGCAGAACCAGGGTCACCCCCGCGGCGGCCAGCACCCCCTGCCCCGAGGCGCAGCCCGGGCGGTTGGGATTGACCAGGGCGGCGGCGCGGGGCGCCTCCCCGTCGCGCATCATGTGGTGGTCGATCACCACCACCTCCAACCCCAGGTCGGCGGCGGCCTCCAGGGCGTCGTGGGCGGCCGCGCCGCAGTCGACGGTGATGATCAGCTCGGCGCCTTCGTCCTTCAGGCGGCGGAAGGCGGCGGGGCTGGGGCCGTAGCCTTCGAGGGCCCGGTCGGGGACATAGATGGACAGCTCCCGCCCCATGGCGCGGAACCAGCGGACCAGCAGGGCGGCGCTGGTGGCGCCGTCCACGTCATAGTCGGCGAACACAACGGCGGGGCGGCCGGAGACCACGGCGTCGACCAGGATGGCCGCCGCCTTGTCCATGTCCATGAAGCAGGACGGGTCGGGGAACAGCGCCTTGAGGGTCGGGTTCAGATAGGCTTCCGCGTCGTCCTCGCCGATCCCCCGCGCGGCGAGGGCCCGGGCGAAGGTCTCG